>Ga0209166_10000021_pt1 | contig 244019 bp, 196 predicted proteins | sample Coa_R1_3_FD_187151 | JGI IMG/M metagenome (GOLD analysis project Ga0209166, IMG submission 187151) | Surface soil microbial communities from Centralia Pennsylvania, which are recovering from an underground coalmine fire - Coalmine... | ecosystem: Environmental > Terrestrial > Soil >...
TGCTTCTCAAAGCTCAAGCAGTTCCGCCGTGTCGCTACCCGCTTTGAGAAGACGGCCAGGAATTACCTGGCCGTCGTAACGCTCGCCGCTATCGTCTTGTGGCTACGATAAGTGTCCACAGTTCCTAGAGCTCGGAAAAGGAACTCCCATATTTGGGGCATGGCCCAAACGTCAGGCCTATGATGAAGAGCGATGATGCGTTGTGCAAAAGTGAACAGCAGATCCGTGTTGGTAAGGCGGGTGGCGAGCCGCGAAAAAACCTCGAGAAAGAAGGAGATAGACCGCCGCGCCTTATCGGTCGCGCCGAGGGACAATGTCCGTTCGATCTCGCCGATGAAGCGCTCGCAAATCTCCGCGGCGAGGTCCTCCCCGATCTGAGCAACCTGGTAACGGGACAGCCAACCGGTCATGTGAGGAGCTTTTGCGGGGTCCTTGGGTTCCAGGACATCCGTATTGAGAGTACGAACCAGGACACTCAGGATGCGTTGCATTGAGTTGTTGTATTGGGTCCACCATGCGGCCTGCGCATAGGAATCGATATAGAAGCTCGAATGTTCCAACTGCGGCACGAGCGCGACTCGATCGGCTAACGTCAACCAGGCGAACGCCGCTTCGATCTTACTGCGCAACTCAAATGCCGTGCCATAACTATACCCCGACGTATAGCTACCCAGTTCAAATTTGGCCGCGCGGCGTTTTGGCGAAAAATGTATGGGTGGCACCTCGGCATTCAACGCTTCGGCGATTTCATCACGGTCCTTTTGGGCGTCAAATCCAAGCGCGGCGAGTTCCGATAGGCGTTGGCTGATCTTGGCCGATGATCGGGCCTCGTCCGACACGTTGTCTTGCTTGGGAAATGCCCACGCCCGTTTTGCCTGGCGAATATTTTGAATGACCAAGCACGCCCACGCCTCTTCAGACCGATAGCGGGCACTCTCGGGGGCGCCCTTTTGATTTCGACGCAGGCGCTGCAACCCCGACATACAGGCTGCAAGGCCGAGATCCGATTCCCCAAGTTCTGCCAATGCCGCACCCCTGCGAACCTCTGCATAGGCGTCCGCGGATCGGGGAGACCAGGCAAGCGCTAGGCGCCGAGCGGCGTCCCGTTCGCCCTGATACAGAGCCAGGAGGATCGCTTCATATTGAATTTCATCCTTGAGATCACGGTCGTTGGGATACGCCGATTCCAATGCGTCTTTGATCTCTTGGAATTTTACGCCGTGCAACTCTTGCCGCGCCCACCGCAACAGCCCCAAGGTCAGGCTCCGCCAGCTCTGCTGCAATTCTTCGAGCGAAGAGACGCCAATCTCCTTCAGTGATTGGCATTCACGGTCAAAGAGTTCGGCGGTGGCGCGCTGCCCGATCAGGCCTATCAGGCGCAAGCCGATCTCAGCGATGCGGTCATCGATGCATTGCAGCAATACGTCTTGCTGCCATGAGTAGTGCGCCAATAGGACTAAGGCGACCATCGGAGATTCTTGTTCTAAAAATTGGTAGACGCCGGGCTGGTCAAGACCGATGGGCATGTAAGCGAAGCAGCCGGCGAACTGTTTTCGGACTGTCATTGGGGCCACGATCCACCCGGGATAGGTCCGGCGCAGTCTTGTAAAGGCGGGAAACAGTGCCAGGAGAGACTTCACCCTGCTCTGAATGTCGCTCGGGTCATGGTATATGGGGGAACCGAAAGAGCGGTCTGAGGCCCACGCCGCATCTGGGGGCTTCAGCGGCGTGCCGAGTATGGAAAACAACGCGCCATAACGCGTCGCATAGTCGCTCGACCGGCATCCGTCGGGCAGGGGCAACGCCACCGGTGTCACGCCTCTGGCCTCGAGCAATTTCCTTTGGCCAAGGGAGAGATCGCCTCCGACGAAAAGATAGATCGGCAGCGAATGCTTATCGAGCATGTCTCTGACCCAACCGATCCAATGTAAAAAGTTGGGGTCGTCACCCGAAAATCCGATAAGGCAAAATATGTTCTCGAGGAGCGACTGGCGGACCAGATTGACGAAAGGAGCGAATTTATCCGGGTAGCAGCGATAATCCTCTTCGGTGAAAACAAACGGGCGGTGCGAGGGAAAAGAGCCGTGCAGCTTTACGATCCGGCGCCGACCGAGGATCTTGGATTGGGGAATGTCCTCGCGGCTCATCACCGTAAAATGCGCTCGTCCGACAATTCCGTCGGCCGCCCGCTCGATGAGCGTATCGTAATTGGTCGTAAATATCTCCGACCAGGGCAAGTCTAGCAATTGATCGTGCAAAATTCCTGGGCTGACCTTGTCGTCAGGAATGAGGCGCTTTAGGACAGTCTCGAGGGCCGGCCGCGAAAATACACGAGCATATTGTTCGCCAAGTTGTGTCACCAAGGCCGGCGAGAAACCGTCCATCGGCTTGTTCGGGTTGAGCTCCTTCCAGAGTTCTTCGGCCAGAACGCTCCAAGTCCCCAGATGTTCGCCGCCTTCGGCATTGCGACTGAAGCCCGCACCGATCATCACGGCAGCATTCCCATCCGCGAGGGCCTTGCGTACAGCGGAATAATGGACGTCGGTTTCAAGATGGTCAGACACCAAACCGCCTTTCAATGGTCACAAGAATTATCTGATGGGGCGAATTCCGGAGGCCCTCACACCAATCCACGTGCCGCCAGAGCTTGTGCAAGATATTCGAATTACCCGCATAATGACATGCCGCCCAAGGATGAGGCCGGATCATTTTCGGAAAAGGCGCAGTGATCGAAAATCGCTTCGGGCAACGCCATGAAGCGTCTCTATCATGAAGGCGCAAAATGCTCGGATTGGGCAAAAGGCGAAGAAAAAATGATGCAAAGTCCGCTTTACTAGCGCTCCTAGCAAAATCCTGAACGTCCGCTTCCGGCCCAACCCCGACGCTAGTTAGGCTCACTCACACAAGAGATGCCTTGTTGAATCTACCCCACAATGGCGAGACTATCTGTGTCCATCTGCGGAGAGGCGAAGCCGCATCTGTGTCCACGTGTGATAAAAAAGGCCGCAAAACCTCTCAGTTCTGCGGCCTCAATTCTGGATACCCGCTTGCGCGGGTATGACATGGTCGATGGGTTACCGCACCGCCTTCAGCGCCTCGATGAACTTCGGCACGGTCTTCAACGTCAGACCGGCCAGATTCGCCCGGCCAGACCCCGCCATATACACGGCGTGATCCTTGCGCAGCGTCGCGACCTGCTCGGCCGAGATCGGCAGCAGCGAGAACATGCCTTGCTGCTGCGCGATCGGGGCCAGGAAGTTGCTGTCGCCGGCGGCAAGCGCCTCGCGGACCGTCGTGATGCGCTCGCGCATCGAGGTCAGTTCCGCCCGCCAGTCGGCGGTCAAAGCGGCGTCTTCCAGGATGGTGCGCACCACGGCGGCGCCATGGTCCGGCGGCATCGACCAGTTGGGGCGGGCCAGCGCCAGCATGTTGGACAGGATCAGCTCAGCCCGCGCCTTCTGCTTGGCGCGAACGTAAAGGGCACCGACGCGGTCGCGGTACAGGCCGAAATTCTTGTCGCAGGAATAGGCGATGATGACGTCTTCCGCCGCCTCCATCACCATCCGCAGCCCGGCGGAATCCTCGTCCAGGCCGCCGCCCAGGCCCTGATAAGCCAAATCGACCAGCGGCAACAGGCCGCGCTTGCCGACAATTGCGGCGACCTCGGCCCATTGCGCCGAGGTCAGATTGGCGCCGGTCGGGTTATGGCAGCAGCCATGCAGCAACACCACGTCGCCAGTCTCGGCGCGGTTCAGCGCGTCCATCATCTCGTCGAAACGGATGTGCTGGGCGGCCTGGTCGAAATAGCGGTAGGTCGCCAGGGTCAGGCCGGCCGAGGAGAAGGTCGGCGGATGGTTGGGCCAGGTCGGCGTGCCGAGCCAGATGGTGGCCTTGGGCTTGGCCGAGGCGATCAGTTCGGCGGCCAGGCGCAGCGCGCCGGTGCCGCCCGGGGTCTGCACGCCGACGATGGACGAGGTGTCGGCACCCGCGCCGAACACGATCGGCTTCAGGAGTTCGGTGAAGCGGATATCGCCTTCGGGGCCGAGATAGGATTTGCTCGACTGGGTCTCGACCAGCTTGGCCTCGGCCGCCTTGACGGCGCGGAACACCGGGGTGGCGCCGGTCTCGTCGCGATAGACGCCGACGCCGAGGTCGATCTTGCCCTCGCGCGGGTCGGCCGCGAACATCCCGATCAGGGCCAGCAGCGCGTCGGGCGCCTGCGGCTTCAATCCATCGAACAGCACCTTACTTCTCCCCTGATTATCTGCGGCCAACGGCGTTAGCACAGCCAGCGGAAGGCCGCAAGGTCACCTTGGAATAACGGCACCCGCATGCCCCACCACTTTCGCGGCCAGGGCAAGGCCGGCGCGCGCCGCTTCCTGCGGGCCTGCGCCGCGCAGCCGGGCGGCGAGATAGGCGCCGTTGAAGCTGTCCCCCGCTCCCGACGTATCGACCACGCGTGTCGCCAGCTCGCCTTTCACCCACTCGCCATCGACCAGGCAGCGGGCGCCGTCGGCGGTCATCGCCGTCTCGGCGCAGGCGGGTATCGCCTCGGCGCCGAACAGGGACTCCATATCCTCGCTCGACGGCAGAAAGATGTCGGAGCGGGCCACCGCCTCGCGCATCGTCTCGGCGGCCTCCTGGCGCGAGCCCCACAGAGCCGGGCGGTAATTGGGGTCGAAGGCGATCTTGCCGACCTTGCCGCGCAGCTCTTCCAGCAGCGTCAGCGCATCGCGCCGTTCGCCGGGCGCCAGGATGGCCAGCGAGATGCCGGACAGATAGACCAGATCGGCGCCATACAGCGTGTCGATGCCGGCGGCGCGCAATTCGAACAGCCAGCGCTTGGCCGCCGATTCGCCGCGCCAATAGTGGAAGCGCCGCTCGCCCGCCGCATCCAGCTCGATCATGTAGAGGCCCGGCTTGCGGTCGGGAACGGCGAAGGCCAGATCGTCCTCGATCCCCTCCTCCGTCCAGGCGCCGCGCATGGCCCGGCTCATCGGATCGGTGCCGGTGGCGGTGACGTATTGCACCGAAATCTCCGGCGCCGAGCGCTTGAGATAAACCGCGGTATTGTAGCTGTCGCCGGCGAACCCCTGGCGCAGCAGGCCGTCGCCGGCACCGCGCAATTCGACCATGCACTCGCCGATACAGCAGGCGCGGCTCATACAGTTTCTCCCAGAATGGCGGTGATTTCCTCGGGCAGCGCCTCGGCAGCCGATCTATGGGCGAAGGCCAGCCATGCCTGCACGATCTTCGCCAGATGCGTGGTCGGCAGGCCGGCCTTATGATTGGCGACGATCAGCGGAAACACCCGCTGCGCCAGCTTGAACGGCCCGTCCTGGGCGATCTGGTCGAGACGATGGTCGATGGCCGGATTGGCGAAGCGCGCCCGGGTCGAGGTCCAATAGGCGGCGACCGGCAGGCCGGACAGAGCGGGAGCGACCTCTTCAGCGATCATACGGTCGAGGAAGCCAGCCAGTTCGCGGTCGGCAATGGCCTGACGGACGAATTCATGGCCGCGCGCCAGGCCGAGATAGGCCAGCGCCGAATGGCTGGCGTTCAGCACATGCAGCTTGAGCCGGCGATAGGGCTCGACCGCGCCGACGATCTCGACGCCGGCCTTGTCCCAGGCCGGGCGCGGACCGGCGAACCGGTCCTGGATCACCCATTGGGCGAAGCGCTCGCGCTGCACCGAAGCTTCGTCGGACAGGCCCAAAGCCTCTTCGGCGCGGGCGCGGCTGGCGGCGTCGGAGGCCGGCACGATGGAATCGACCATGGTCTCGGGGAACGAAGCCGAAGCCTCGATCCAGCGGGCCAGCAGAGGATCGAGCCGCGCGGCCAGGGCCTGCACGGCGGCCGCGAGGCGCGGACCATTGTCGGACAAATTGTCGCAGCTGATCACCGTCAACGGCCCGGCGCCGGAGCGGGAGCGCCGCGCCAGACCGGCCACCAGAACGCCAGGACCGGACTTGGGACGCTCGGGATGGGCGAGGTCGTGGAGGATATCGGGATGGTCCCAATCGATCCCATCCGGCCCCAGGCAATAGCCTTTCTCGGTGATGGTCAGGGTGACGATATGGGTCGATTTGTCGGCGATGGCATCGGCCACCGCGTCGGGATGCAGCGGCAGGGTCAAGGCGCGGCGCACGCAGCCGATGACGCGGTATTCGGCCTCGGCGTCGCGCTGTTCGACGGTGTAGAGGCAATCCTGCGGAGTGAGCGATTCGGCCACGGTCGCCTGGCGCATCGACACGCCGGTGATGCCCCAATCGCCGCCGCCGGCCTCGATGGCATCCTCGGTATAGACCGCCTGATGGGCGCGGGCGAACGCGCCGATGCCGAGATGCAGGATGCCCGGGCGCAGGCTTTCCACCGGATAGCGCGGACGGCGGACGGCGGGACGCACCGCCGCCAGGCTCGACAGGGACAGGCGCTTCACAGCCTGTAGGCCCGCTTGGGGAAGTAATAAGCGAGGTCGACCGCCAGCTCGGCCGCCTCGTCCAGCTCCAGCCGGTGCTCGGCAACCAGCCGGGCGAGGAAGCCGGCATCGATGCGGCGCGCCACGTCGTGGCGGGTCGGGATCGACAGGAAGGCGCGGGTATCGTCGTTGAAGCCGACCGTATTGTAGAAGCCGGCCGCCTCGGTGGTCTGCTCGCGATAGCGGCGCATGCCTTCGGGGCTGTCGTGGAACCACCAGGCCGGGCCGAGCTTCAGCACCGGATAATGGCCGGCCAGCGGCGCCAGTTCGCGGGAATAGCTGGTCTCGTCCAGGGTGAAGACGATGATCGACAGCTCGGGCTCGTTGCCGAAGCGGTCGAGCAGGGGCTTCAAGGCCCGCACATATTCCGTCTGCGCCGGAATGTCCGCGCCCTTGTTGGCGCCGAAGCTCTTGAACAGCCAGGCATTGTGATTGCGGAAAGAACCGGGATGGATCTGCATGACCAGCCCGTCCTCCAGGCTCATCTGCGCCATCTCGGTCAGCATCTGCGCGCGGAACAGCTCAGCCTCATGCGCGGTGAAGTCGCCGCTGCACACCTTCTCGAACAGGCGCGCGGCCACACTCGGCGACAGGTCCGCCGTCATGGCCGAAGGATGGCCATGGTCGGTCGAGGTGGCGCCGGCCTCGGCAAAGGCGGCGCGGCGCACGCGATGGGCTTCGAGATAGCCCTGCCAGGTGCCGACATCCTGGCCGGTCAGCTCGCCGAAGCGCGCCAGCTCCTCCTTGAACGACACATGCTCGGGGTCGATCACCGGGTCGGGGCGATAGGCGGTCAGCACCCGCCCCTTCCAGCCGCTCTTCTTGATCGAATGGTGATGTTCCAGCGTGTCGGTCGGGCCTTCGGTGGTGGCGATCGCCTCGATCTTGAAGCGCTCGAACAAAGCGCGCGGACGGAAGGCCAGGGTCTTCAGCGCCTCGCCGATGCGGTCGAAATAGAGATCGGCGGTCGCGGCTTCGAGACGCACATCGATCTCGAAAATGTCGGTGAACACCTGGCTCAGCCACAGCGATGAGGGTGTGCCGCGGAACAGATGGAAATGCGAGGCGAACAGGCGCCAGGCTTCGCGCGGATCGGCCGAGACCAGGCCCTTGCGGTCCGGCACGCCGAGGCGGTCCAGGGCGATGCCCTGGCTGTACAGCATGCGATAGAGGTAATGGTCGGGCGCCAGCAGCAGCTCGGTGGCGTTGGTGAAAGGCGCGTTGCCCGAGAACCAGCTGGGATCGGTATGGCCGTGCGGGCTGACGATCGGCAGATCGCGCACCAGCCCGTAGAGCTCGCGGGCGATGGCGCGGGTACCCGGATCGGCCGGGAACAGGCGATCCTCATGCAGGCGGAGCGGTTTGGTCATTTCCTCGGGGCCTCTTGGTTCTTGGTAAAAAGGTAACCGGTGTCAAAACTCGGCGCAAGCACTTGCCGAGGGTAAAATCAATGGGCGTGACCGAACGGGTCGGTGACGCCTTTCTGCCAGGGATCGTGGGTGGCGGTACGCCACTCGTCGAGCTGTTTCCGAAGATCGGCCAGCGCCGCCGCATGAGACGGCTTGCCGGCCAGATTCACCAGTTCCAGGGGATCGGCCCGCAGATCATAGAGTTCCTCGGCCGGGCGGTGAAGATAGGATTTGACGGTGCGCTTGCCCAGCTTGGCGCCCGGCGTCGAGGAGATCGCCTTCCACGACGGCGAGACCTCCATGTCGCCGGAAATGGCGAAGGCCAGGCTGGGTTCGAGATTGCGGTAATAGCTGTAGCGCCGAGTGCGGACCGCCCGCATCGGGTAGTACTGATTGATCTCGTGGAAGGAATGGGTCGCGAAGACGCGGTCCCAGCCCGGCGGATCGGGCTGGTCGAGGATCGGCAGCAGCGAGCGGCCCGGCAGGGCATAGCGGTAATCCGCGGGCGGCTTGACCCGAGCCCAGTCGAGGATAGTCGGGCCGACATCGATCCAGCTGACCATGGCGCGGCTGCGCACTCCGCCTTTGCCGCCCGGTGCGCGGACGATCAGCGGCAGATGGATGCCCTCGGTATAGAGCGCGTCCTTGGCACCCGGGAACGGCCGGCCATTGTCGGACAGATAAATCACCAGCGTATCGTTCTCGTGCCCGGATTCCTTCAGCTCCTGCAGCAGCAGGCCGACACCGGCATCGAGGCGGCTGACCGAGGTGTAATATTCAGCCAGGTCTTCGCGCACGCCCGGCAGATCGGGCAGATGCGAGGGGATCTCCACCTCGGACGGCGCATAGCGCCTGGTCTGCACTTCCGGCCAATCCTGTGTATTGCCGAAATTGACCGGCGCACGGTGCGGATCGCTGTAGCCGATGGTGACGAAGAATGGCTTGTCACCCTGTTCCTTGATCCAGCGCCCGGCCTCGTGCGCCATGATGGCGACGTCGCGCTTGCCGGATTCCTCGGGCACCAGCCAGGAATCGTAAGGCAGCAGAGTGTCCGGCTTCACATGCTTCTTGCCGACCAGACACGTGGTGTAGCCGGCCTGCTTCAGCATCCAGGGAATGGTTTTGACATCGTCGAGCAGCGAGAAATTGTGCACGTCGTGCGCCAGCCCATACATGCCGTTGGTATGGGAATAGAGCCCGGTGAACAGGGTCGAGCGGCTGGAACTGCAGGACGACACCGTCGCATAGCCCTCGGTGAACAGGGTCCCCTCGCCCGCCAGCCGGTCGAGCACCGGCGTCTGCACCGGCGTGCCGACACAGGACATGTCGTAGCCCTGATCGTCGGCGATGATCAGCAGAACGTTGCGGGGCTTGCCGGATGCGGGCATCTGGGCGGCGATCTTGTCCCCGATACCGGCGGCGGCGATGGTGGCGGTCGACAGGCCGAGAAACCGGCGGCGGCCGAGTGGCATGGAGGCGTCCCTGAAATCGTTTTCAGCGATTATAACCGCTCAGATGGCGATGGGATAGCGCTTCTGCACCTCGGCCAGCACGTCGCGGGCGATCGGTGCCGCGGCGCCGACGCCGGAGCCGCCATGCTCGACCACCACGGCGCAGGCGAAGCGTGGCGCCGAGACCGGGGCATAGCCGATGAACAGCCCATGGTCGCGCATCTTCCACGGCAATTGGTCATAGCGCCGCCCGCCCTCGATCTTATGCTCGCCGGCCGCCAGATGGCGGACCTGGGCGGTGCCGGTCTTGCCGCCCATGGCGGTGGCGGGATCGAGGATGCGCGCGGCATAGGCGGTGCCGCCCGGCACATTGGTCACCGCGTTCATGCCGTCCATCACCGCCGCCAGGGCATGCTGCGACAGGCCCATCGTGGCGAAATCCGGCGCCGGACGCGGATGCACCGCATGGCCATCCACCACATCGCGCGTCAGATACGGCCTCACCGCCTTCCCGCCATTGACCAAGCGCGAGGCCATCACCGCCAATTGCAGCGGCGTCACCTGCAGATAGCCCTGGCCGAGCCCGACATTGCAATCCTCGCCCGGCGTCCACGACACGCCATAGGTCGCGCGCTTCCAGGCCCGGTTCGGCACCAGCCCGGCACCCTCGCCCGGCAGGCCGATATCGTGGCGCGCGCCGAGGCCGAAGCGCTTCGCCATGGCGGCGATGGTGTCGATCCCGGTGCGGCGGGCCACGTCGTAGAAATAGCTGTCGCAGGAGACCTGCAAGGCGCCGCGCAGATCCTGGGTCCCATGGCGGCCGTCGCAATAGAACACCGTGTTGCCGACCAACGTCCTGCCGGTGCAATTCACCGTGTGCTCCGGCGTGATCACCCCGCCTTCCAGGGCCGCCAGCGAGACCATGGTCTTGAAGGTGGAGCCGGGAGGATATTGGCCGGCGACCGCCTTGTTGGTCATCGGCGCGCGGGGATTGGTCGACAGATCCTGCCATTCCTCCGGTGTCAGACCGCGATTGAAGGCGTTGGGATCGAAGGACGGGTTGGACGCCATCACCAGCACTTCGCCGCTATGGACATCCATCACCACCACCGAGGCGCTTTCCTCGCCCAGGCGCTGAGCGGCGAAGTGCTGCAGGCCGAGATCGATGGTCAGAGCCAGATCGGCGCCGGCCTCGCCCTCCTCGCGCTTCAATTCGCGGATGACGCGGCCGACCGCATTGACCTCGACCTGGCAGGCACCACCCTTGCCGCGCAAGGCGAGGTCGCAGACCTTCTCGACACCGGCCTTGCCGATACGGAAGCCGGGCAGTTCGAGCAGGGGATCGGGCACCGCCTGCTTCTGCAATTCCGCCTCGGACACCGCGGCGACATAGCCCAGCAGATGCGCGCCCAATCCGGTCAGCGGATAGGTCCGGCTCTGCCCGACATCGATGGCCACGCCGGGCAGATCGGGCGTGTTGAGCTCGATGCGCGCCACATCCTCCCAGGACAGGTTCTCCTTGACCAGGACCGGGACGAAGCCGCGCTTGCGCCTGACATCGCGGCGGATGCGGACCCGCTCATGGTCCGACAGCGGGAAGATGGCCGACAGGCTGTCGAGGGTATCCTCGATGTCGTCGACATCCTCGGGTACCAGCTGGACGCGGTAATTCGCCTCATTGACCGCCATCGCCGTGCCGTTGCGGTCGAGGATGCGCCCGCGCGGCGGCGCCAGCAGCCGCATATTGATGCGGTTGTCGTCGGATAAGGTGGCATATTTGGCCCGCTGATCGACCTGCAGGTAATAAAGCCGCCCGGCCAGCGCCGCGAGCAGCGCGCCTTGACCCGCCCCCAGCATCAGGGCGCGGCGTCCGACGATTTTTCCGGGCAGGTCGTTCATGCTGGATGAATCGCCGGGGCGCGTCACCCCCGCAAGCGAGATTCCCTCTGAGCAGGCATGAGAAAAACTAGGGCGACAGATGCGCGGCCAACGCCCGCGCATGGACAGGCAGCGCGTCGAAATCGCGGCAGATCAGCACCAATCGCCGCGAGGCCCAATCGTCGGACAGGCGGACAACGTCGATCCTGGCCGTCCGGCGGCAGGTTTTCGCCGCACTTTCCGGCATCACCGCCAGACCGACGCCGGCCTCGACCAGCTTGCTCAACCCCTGGAAACTGTCCAGCCGGACGCGATAGGCCAGCGGCTTTCCGTCGCGCTGGGTACGGACCGACACATAATCCTGCAGCGGATTGCCTGGGCTCAAACCGACGAAATCGCGATGCACCGTCTCGTCGAAAGCGACGCCGCGCCGCTCCGCCAGGGGATCGTCCTTCGGCACCGCCAGCACCAGCCGTTCGGTGGCGAAGGTGCGGAGCTGCAAACCGCCGAGCTCGACACTGTCGAGACAGATGCCGAGGTCGGCCGCTCCGGCCGCGACCGCCTTGACGATTTCGACGCTGCGGCGGGATTTGAGATCGATGTCGAGGCTCGGGTTGGCGGCCAGGAAGCGCGCCAATATCTCCGGCAGGAATTCGGTCATGGCGGTGATGTTGGCCAGCAGCGTCACCCGGCTGCGCATGGCGGTGGAGAATTCGCCCAATTCGCCATGCATCGCCTCGATCTGGCGCAGCACCAGCCGGGCGTGATGCAACAGGGTCAGCCCGGCGGGAGTCGGCTCGACGCCGCGCCGCCCGCGCTCGAGCAGCGGCAGGCCGATCACTTCCTCCATGCCGCGCAGGCGGGCGCTGGCCGACGGCAAGGCGAGGTTAGCCCGATCGGCGCCATGGGTGATGCTGCCGCTGTCCACCACCTGGATGAACAGGCGGAGATCGGTGAGATCGAAGCGCATGAAGCCTAGAGTATCACCGCACCAGCCTTCGGACCAGACGAAGGCTGGTGCGGATGTTCCGCATTGTGGAACGGGCGGCGGCGGCGCTGAGTGGCGCCATGAACGAGATCCAAGCCCTTCGCAGCCTCAGCCTTCTGACGACGCTGGCCCTGGTGACCCTGACGCTCGCCGTCTCCGCGCTGTTCTAAATCAGATAGCGCACCGACAGCAGCACCAGGACGAGAACCCACACCGTCTCCATCACCATCAGCCCGACCGGACGCCAACCGACCACGATCAGGCTCTTGAACGAGGTCTTCATGCCCAGGGCGGCGATGGCGGTGACCAGGCACCAGGTCGAGACCTGGGTCACCGCCGTCACCACGAAACCGGGCAGGATGCCCGTGCTGTTGATCGCCACCAGTACCGCGAAACCGATCAGGAAGGTGGGGATCTTCGGCCCTTTCGCCTTGCCTTCGCCGTGCGAGACGGTCGAGGCGATCACCGACACCACCGGCAGCAGCATGGCGACACGCAGCAGCTTGACGTAGGTGGCGATGTCGCCGGCCTCCGGCGAGATGGTCAGGCCGGCGCCGATCACCTGCGCCACGTCATGGATGGTGCCGCCCAGGAACACGCCGGCATGCACGTCGTCGAAGCCGATGATCTTGACCAGGATCGGATAGAAGATCATCGCCAGGGTCGATAGCGCCGTCACGGTCACCACGGTCAGGATGGTGTCGCGCTCGCTCTTGTCGTGCTTGGGCAGCACCGAGGCGATGGCCAGCGCCGCGGAGGCGCCGCAGATCGCCACCGCGCCGCCCGACAGCACGCCGAACACTTTGCCCAGGCCCAGACGCTTGGACAGCAGCGAGCCGACCAGAATAGTCGAGCCGACGCCGATCACCACCGTCGCCACCGGCACGATCCCCAGCGACATGATCTGCGAAGCGGTGACCCGCACGCCCAGCAGCGCGACGCCCAGGCGCAGCACGGTGCGCGAAGCGAATTCGATGCCGGCGACGCAGCGCCCGTCCTCATGCAGGAAATGAAAGGCCATGCCGAACAGCAGGCCGAACAGCATGACCGGGGTCTTGTAGTGGCTGGCCAGGAAGGTGGCGGCCAGGGCGATGGTGAAGGCGACCAGCAGGCCGGGATAGACCGCGTCGATCAGCTTGCCGCCCGGTATCCTGGCGAGAAGAGACTGCGCCGGCGGCGGCTCGCGGCTTTCGATGGCGATAAGCCCTTCCATAGAATCGAGCGAGGCCATACGGTCGAGGTCAGAAGAATTCGGCATGCTGGCCATCGCTAGACAGAGAAGGACGATTTCGCACCATGACACCATTTGACCCGGCCTCCAACCCGCGCAGAGAGACGGCGTCCGCCTGGTTCCGCGATCTCAGGGATCGCATCTGCGCCGCCTTCGAAGCGCTCGAGGACGACCTGGCCGGCACCCGTCACGCCGATCTGGCCCCGGGCCGGTTCGAACGCACCCGCTGGCAGCGCCCCGCCGAGGAGGGCGGTCCGGTGCAGGATCTTTCGCCCGGCGCGCCGCTGGTCAATGGCGGCGAGATGTCGGTGATGAAGGGCCGCGTCTTCGAGAAGGTCGGCGTCAACATCTCGACCGTCGAGGGACGTTTCTCGCCGGAATTCCGCGCGCAGATCCCCGGCGCCGAGGAGAATGACGGCTGGTTCTGGGCCTCGGGCATCAGCCTGGTCGCGCATATGCGCTCGCCGCGCGTGCCGGCGGTGCATATGAACACCCGCCACATCGTCACTTCGAAAGGCTGGTTCGGCGGCGGCGCCGATCTGACGCCGATGCTGCTGGAAACCGCGGAGACCGCCGAGGACAAGGACGCCTTCCACGCCGCGCTGAAGGGCGCGTGCGACAAGCATGATGCGGGCTATTATCCGAAGTTCAAGGAATGGTGCGACACCTACTTCTATCTGCCGCACCGCCAGGAGCCGCGCGGCGTCGGCGGCATCTTCTATGACCGCCACGACACCGGCAGCTGGGACGCCGATTTCGCCTTCACCCGCGATGTCGGCCAGGCCTTCCTCGACGCCTATCCCGCCATTGTCCGCAAGCGCATGAACGATGTCTGGACCGACGAGGAGCGCGAACGCCAGCTGGTCCGCCGCGGCCGCTATGTCGAGTTCAACCTGCTCTATGACCGCGGCACCACCTTCGGCCTCAAGACCAATGGCAATACCGAGGCGATTCTGATGTCGCTACCGCCCGAGGTGAAGTGGCCGTGATTTCCCGCCGCATGTTCGCCAAAGGGGCGATCAAGGGGGCGCTGGCGCTCGCCTCCGTCCCCGTCTTCGCCCGCGCAGCCGCCGCGCCGCGCCCGTTCTTCATCGACAGCGACACGGCGTCGGACGATGCGGTGGCGCTGATACTGGCCTTCGCCGAGCCGGGCATCGACATTGTCGGCATCGGCACGGTGGCCGGCAATGTCCCGCTCGACAGCGCCACTCAGACCGCTCTCTATGTGCGCGAGCTGTGCCGCTCCAAGGCGCCGATCCATGTCGGCGCCGACCGTCCGCTGACACGCGATCTGGAAACAGCCCAGGATGTGCATGGCAAGGACGGCATGGGCGATGTCGGCCTGCCGATCGGCGGCCGCAAGCCGGACTCCGAAGACGCCGTCGGCGCGCTGATCGAGGCCGCCCGCCGCCATGCCGGAAAGCTGGAGCTGGTGACGCTGGGCCCGCTGACAAACATCGCCGTGGCGCTGCGCCGCGCGCCCGAGATCGTCAAGCAGATCAAATCCTGCACGGTGATGGGCGGCGTGTCCGATTATGTCGGCAACATCACCCCGGTGTCGGAATTCAACATCTGGGTCGATCCGGAAGCGGCCGAGATCACACTCCGTTCCGGCCTGGCTATCGACATGGTCGGCTGGGACATTTCCCGCAAATACGCGGTGATCGACGACAATGACGCGGCGTCGCTGCGCGCGATCGGCACCGAGCGCGCCAAGGTCGCGGTCGATTGCCAGAAGGTGCTGCGGGCTTTCAATGAGCGGGTGAGCGGGCTCAAGGGCTTCGACCTGCCCGATCCGATCGCCATGGCGATCGCGCTGCGCCCATCCATCGGCACCAGGCGCCGCCAGGATCATGCCAGCGTGCTCGGCGGCGAGGGGCCGACGCGGGGCATGGTGATGTTCGATGAATCGCCGATCGGGCCGAAGGGCGCGCAGATCGGCGTCGTGGAAGAAGCGTCGCGGGATGGCTTCATGGCCATGATGCGCGAGGCGTTGGCACGTTAGGTCCGTACGAAAAAGCTCCGCTTTTTCCGGGCGCAAACGCCGCTCGGGCTTAGAACGGGCCGAGGAGCGGGCCCGCGTTAAACGCGGACCCGCATACGGCAATCAGCCGTTCAGGGCGTCCTTGAGGCCCTTGCCAGCGGAGAACTTCGGGTTCTTCGAGGCAGCGATCTTGATCTTCTCGCCGGTGCGCGGGTTGCGGCCTTCGGTCGCGGCGCGCTGGGTCACCGAGAAGCTGCCGAAGCCGATCAGCCGAACTTCGTCGCCGCTCTTCAGCGTGTTGGTGATCGCGTCGAAGGTCGCGTCAACGGCCTTCTCGGTGTCAGCCTTGGTCAGGCCGGCGATCTCGGCGACGGCGGCAACCAATTCAGCTTTGTTCATATGGGTAAACTCCCTGGGTGTTGAGATGCCTACCCGGATGCCATGGGACGGCCGGCCTGTCAACGGCAGGCATCACATTGGCGTGCCTGGCACAAATTTGATTTATGACACCGGTGACTGTCCCGAAAAATGCCCCGCTCCGCGCCCCTTCATTTGCCTCGATTCCGCTTTGCCTCCCAGCTTTCTCCCGATAACCCACCGATAATCCGCCAAATCCGTGGGGCGGGGCATGCTTGACATTTTTTCTGACACCGGTAGCATGACCTCAAAGACAAGCCCGAATGGGGCGGCTTTTTGGGGAGGAATCATGGTGTACAAAGCATTTCTGCGCTTGTCGGTCGCCACTTGCGCCCTGGCGGTTGGCCTCAGTTCGGCCCTGGCGCAGACCGCGCCGGCCGCGTCCGCGACCCTCGACGAGGTGGTCGTGACCGCCAATAAGCGGGCGGAAAAAATCGAGGACGTGCCCTCGTCGGTTCTGGCGGTCACCGCCGAACAGCTGGAAGTGGCCAATGTCCGCGACTTCGACAATCTGGTGCAGATCGCGCCGAACCTGACCATCACCAAGACCTCGCAGCCGGGCAACAACAGCATCAATATGCGCGGCGTCGGCACCTATTCGCTGTCGATCGCCTCGCAGACCAGCGTGGCCGTGGTGATCGACGACGTGCCCCAGGCGATCCAGGCCGAGGCCTTCTCCGCCCTGGTCGGCGTCCAGCAGATCGAAGTGCTGCGCGGCCCGCAGAGCACTTTGTTCGGCAAATCGGCGGATTCGGGCCTGATCTCGATCACCACGACCCAGCCGACCAACAGTTTCACCACCTCGGCCGAGGTGATGGCGACCAGCGATCACGAGGATCATTTCCAGGGCGCCATCTCCGGCCCGGTCACCGATACGCTGAAGCTGCGCCTGACCGCCAATGACAGCAATTACCGCGGCAATCTCTACAACACCACCACCGGCAACTGGCTGAACGGCAGCGACGACAAGACCCTGCGCGGCAACATTCTGTGGGAACCCGCGGCCGACTGGTCGGTATCGCTGACGCCTTACGTCACCAAGACGACGGCCAGCTGCTGCGCCGTGGCGCTGAGCTCGGTGACGCCGGGCACCACCTTCCCGACCACCAGCAAGACCGCCCTGCCCTATAGCGTGGCCTATCCGGGCATCATCCCCGGCGCGAACAACCATTTCATCGCCCAGAGCGTCGACGCCTCGGGCGATGCCGACGATTTCGGCAGCGGCCTCAAGATCACCCACGAGCTGCCGGATGGCCACACCCTGATGTCGATCACCTCGTTCGACCATTACGAGCTGGATGACCGCCAGAGCACCGACCAGACCGCCTATAATTTCCAGGCCCTGAACCCCAAGCTTCCTTTCGGCGGCTCGGCCAATGGCGGCTATTTCCACGTCAACAACGTCACTGAGGAACTGCGCCTCACCTCGCCCTCGACCGGCTGGCTGAAATATGTCGGCGGCATCTATACCAGCGACCAGTGGGCGTCGCGCTATTACGTGCGCGGTTCTGACACGCTGGGCAGCTTCAACAGCCAGACGCCGCTGGCCACCTCGTCGCCCTATTCGCACTACACCACCAGCGACAACATCGCCACCTACGCCGCCTATGGCCAGGGCACCGCGGATCTGACCGACGATTTATCCATCGTCGGCGGCATCCGCTACGAACATGAGTCCAACAGCTACAATTTCTTCGATCTGGTCGACAACGTCGCCTATGGCAATCCGACCTGCTCGACCTATACCCCCTCGGGCCTGAAGGCCGACACGTGCAACGACACCGACGCGGTGACAGGCAAGGCGGCGATCCAGTACAAGGTGACGCCCAATTTCATGGTGTTCTTCGACTGGGCGTCGGGCTTCAAGGGCCTGGCCTACGATCTGACCAGCTCGCTCACCGTGCGCACCCCGCTGACCACCGGGGCGCTGAAGGGCTATCCCAACTCCGACGTCATCGCCAACGCCCAGCCGATCGCCGCCGAGACCAGCGACAATTACGAAATCGGCTATAAGGGCGACTTCTTCGACCGGCGCCTGACCTGGAACACCACCGCCTTCTACGAGGAATTCCACAATTACCAATCCTCGCGCGAAGACCCGATCACCCAGCTGAAAGAGCTGCAGAGCGTGCCTTTGGTCACCACCAAGGGCCTGGAGACGGAAATCGCCGCCCGCCCGGTCACCGGGCTGACCGTCACCGCCAATGGCGCCTACGACATCGCCCAGTCCAACAACTTCACCGGGGCGGCCTGCTACAGCAACCAGACGGTCGCCGGCGGCTGCATCGCCAGCCAGCAGGATCTGTCGGGCGCCCGCCTGTCCAACGCGCCGAAATGGAGCGGCAGCACCAACGCCCTCTATGAATTCCCGATCTATGACGAGCTGACCGGCTTCGTGAACGCCAATTACCGCTGGCAGTCGCTGGTCTATTTCAACACCTCGCTCGACCCCAATTCGGTGCAGAAATCCTACGGCATCTTCGATCTGTCGATCGGCGCCGAGACCGACCATTACAAGCTGACCCTGTTCGTCAACAACCTCGCCAACCAGCATTATGCGCTGGAGCGCGGCACCCAGACGCTGCTCAACATCAATCCTTACGGCGGCAAGGCCGGGGCCATCACCAACGCCACCTTCTGGGCGCCGGGCCGCGACAATGACCGCTATTTCGGCATGAAATTCGCCGTCAATTACTGATGAACCGGCGGCAATTCTGCCTGGGGGCGGCCGCGCTGGCGGCAGCCCCCTCCGCCATCCGGGCGGCATCCCCGATCGACATCGACGCGATCGAGCATGACCGGGTGCTGCGGCTGGCAGGCAAGGCGCTGACCGAGGCGCCGCTGACCATCACCGCGATCCCGGCGCCGCGCAGCCCGGGCACGCCGCACGATTATTATTCCGAAGCCGATTACTGGTGGCCCGACCCGGCCAATCCCAAGGGCGCGTATATACGTCGCGACGGCTTTTCCAATCCCGCCAAATTCACCGGCCACCGCGACGCGGTGATCCGCCTCAGCCTGATCGTGCCGCCTCTGGCCGCCGCCTGGCGCCTGACCGGCGACCGCCGCTATGCCGATCATGCGCGCAACCATCTCGATGCCTGGTTCGTCGATCCCGCCACCCGCATGGCGCCGCATCTGGACTATGCCCAGGCCATCGTCGGCCTCAACAAGGGCCGCGGCATCGGCATCATCGACACGCTGCATCTGGTCGAAGTGGCGCGCGCCTGCCAGATCCTCGGGCCGGGCGGCGAACTGGGCTGGTTCCGCGACTATCTGCAGTGGCTGACCAATTCGCCCAATGGCCGGAGCGAACGCGACGAGAAGAACAATCACGGCACCTGCTGGCTGCTGCAGGCGGCGCAATTCGCCCGCCTGACCGGCGACACAGCGCTGATCACCTGGGCGCGCGAACGGTTCGAGACGGTCATTCTGCCGCAGCAGATCGCCGGCGACGGACGCCAGCCCCTGGAGCTGGCGCGCACCAAACCCTACAGCTATTGCCTGTTCAATCTTGACGTCCTGTCCACCCTCTGCCGAACCTTGGGCGACGATCTCTGGCATGTGACCCCGCCCGGCGCGGGCAGCCTGGAACAGGCGGTGAGCTTCATGGAGCCCTTCATCGCGGACAAGGCGCGCTGGCCCTATCCGCCCGACGTCGAGCAGTTCGACAAGCTGCCGGTCCGCCAGGTCAGCCTGCTGTTCGCCGGACTGGCGCTGAAGCGGCCGGATTATCTCGATCTGTGGCGCCGCCTCGATCCCGACCCGACCGAGGGCGAAGTGATCCGTAATTACCCGATCCGCCAGCCGGTCCTGTGGAGAGACTGACCATGCGCAAACTCGCCGCCGCTCTGATCGGCCTAGCTCCCTTCCTCGCCTCCGCCGCGATCCCCCCTTACGACGAGACGGTCGAACACAAGCTTCAGCCGCAGATCGAGACCCTGCTCGCCCAATTGACCAAAGAGGGGCGCAGCCTCTCGATCGACGGCATCCCCGTGTTCAACGGCAAGGACAAATTCCTGCCCGGCAAGATCGCCATCTCGCTGGTCGAATTCCTCGTCTCGCTGCCGCCCGACGATGCGCGCCTGCCCAAATATCTCGAGGATTTCCGCAAGGTGGCGCGCCTGACGGCGGACGACGCCAACGACAGCTGGGGCGCCTATTACTACGTCGTCGCGCTGGACAAGCTGCGCCAGGCCGGCCTGCTGGAGCGCGCGGTCGACCGGCTGACCCTGGCCAAATTGCGCGTCCATCTCGATTGGCGGATGTTCGTCGATCCCGACACTTTCGACCTGATCGACCATCCGAACAATTACTACGTGGTCGCCTTCGGCATCGCCCGCATGCGGATGCGCATGGGCTGGGAGGATGGCAGCGGCGCCGCCCATATCTACGACAAGGTGGTCGACCATTATCACCGCTATTCCGGCGAGTATGGCTTCGCCGACGAGACCGACGGCGAGGGCCGCTTCGACCGGTATAGCGTTCTGCTGTCCGCCGAATTCGCCCATCACTTCCTGGAGAGCGGCGACAAGCCTCCCGCCGAGGTGATCGGCTGGGTGCGTAAATCCGCCGATGTGATGCTGGCGCGGATGCACGAGAACGGCTCCGGCTTCGAATATGGCCGCAGCCTGGGCCCCTATTCCGAGACCGCCATCATCGAGGTGCTGACCACCGCGGCAGCGCTGGGCATCCTGTCCGATGCCGAGAAGATGCTGGCCTACTCCTACGTCTCGCGCGCGGCCCAGCGCTATTTCGAATTCTGGGTCGACCCGCGCACCGGCTCGGTCAATCTGTGGGATGACGGGCGGCGCACCGACGGCTATCGCGGCAAATTCCGTATCCTGGGCGAGAACCTCTCGCTGGCGCACCAGTTCGCCTATACCGATGCGATGTGGAACCAGATGGGTTTCAAGAACAAGGCGCCGCTGGCCGATTTCGCCAAGGCGCTGGAGGCCCTGCCCAAGGAAAGCGTCACCTGGTTCGAAAAGGGCACCTATGACCGGCTGCTGCTGACGCGCCGGGACGGCGGCCACATCATCGGCCTGCCGGTGATCAGCGGCGGCGCCACCCAGCATATGAACAGCCCCTATTTCCCCATCCCCTATTCGCGCGGGATGCTGGCCGGTGTGGCGGACGACACGGTGCCGCTGATGGTGCCGCAATTCACCCTGGCCGATGGCAGCGTGCTGATGCCGCTGGCCTATTTCCGCGACGTCACAGTGACGGGCAAAACCACCGTCTCCTGGCACCAGACCGAATTGGACCGCATGGGAAGCACCGCGCCGGTCGCCGACGACCGGCTGGCGGTGGACACCAGCTATCGCTTCGAGGCGGGCAAGATCGTCCGGACCGACGTCTATACGCCCAAGGCGCCGCTCGACATCGCCGGCATCCGCATGGATTTCGCCAGCATGGGCGATGCGGTGAAGGATTTCAAAGTGGAGGGGCTGGACGATTGCCAGTCCCAGGCCATCGACAAGGACGCGGATTACGAATCCGACGATGGCCCGATGACCAGGAAGACCGTGTGCAAGTCTGGCCGGCACACCGCCGGCCAGCCCTTCACCATCCGCTGGACCCTGACTTATCGGCCATGAGGGTCAGATTTCCGCCCAGGCGCGGCTCGGCATACGGGCCGGCCTGGTGGAGATCGTCGAAACGCTCGGGATGCGGCGCGCGGCGCCGGTAGAATTCCACCCAGCCAACATCGGTATGACCGGCCAGTTTTTCCTGTGCCAGCCCGGTCGCCTTGACGAACAGCGCTGGATCGCGCCAGCCGGCCAGCACCACCTCGGCCAGACGGTCGAGGCGGCCGCCGCGCCAGCCATACCAATCCTCGCCGGTCAGGCGGGTGCCGATCTCGGCCATCATCACCAGCGGCGCCAGGGCATAATTGTGGTAGTGCAGGGCCTTCTCGCCGCGCGCCATCTCCATCGGCAAGGTGCCGTCATCCTGGATGTCGCCCAGCCCCTTGAGATAGACCGCCCTGCCCTGCTCGATCAGGCCCTTGTCGCCGATGGCGGCGCCCGTCGCCAGGACCCCGATTCCGGTCCAGTAATAGTGATTGTTGCGGTGCTTCTTCGGGTTGCCCCAGTAATCGAGATTGCGCCGGGCGATCTCGGCCAGCCAGGGCTCGATGCGCGCGCGCTGCTCGGGCGTCGCGGCATCCTTGACCTTGAGATAGACGATCGCCGCGCCGTCCAATTCCCACTGGCGCATATAGTCGGACTGGTCGTTATTCACATGAACCATCTCGCCCAGCATGGCGCCGCCCGCCGCCCAGGCATCCAGCCAGGCGGCGGCGCAGACGCCATTCCCCTGATCCGACCATTCCGAAATGCGCTTCAGATAGTCGTTGAGCGGCTTGGTCATCTCCAGATTCTGGCGATGCTTGTCCTCATCGACGATCGAGCCCTTGGCGTCGCTGTAATAGCCTTGCGCCTTGATGTCGCGCATCGCCGGCGGCGCGGGCGGGCACTCGGCCAGTGCGGCGCTTCCGGTCAGTGCCAGCAGGAGAAGTGCCCGCTTCATGTCAGCGCGCCAGCCAGCCGCCATCGACCGGGATCACCGCGCCATGCACGTAATCCGCGGCGGACGAGGCCAGGAACACCGCCGCCCCGCCCAGATCGCCGGGCTTGCCCCAGCGCCCGGCCGGGATGCGGGCCAGGATGTCGCGGTTGCGGGTTTCGTCAGCCCGCAGCGCCTCGGTATTGTTGGTGGCGAAATAGCCGGGTGCGATGGCGTTGACGTTGATGCCCTTGGCCGCCCATTCATTGGCCAGCAGCTTGGTCAGGCCGGCGATGCCGCTCTTGCTGGCGGTATAGCTGGCGACCCGGATGCCGCCCTGGAAGGACAGCATCGAAGCGACATTGATGATCTTGCCATGGCCGCGCTCGACCATCGGCCGCGCCACCGCCTGGGTCAGGAAGAAGGCCGACTTCAGGTTCACATCCATCACCGCATCCCAATCGGCCTCGGTGAACTCCAGCGCGTCGGCGCGGCGGATGATGCCGGCATTATTGACCAGAATATCGACCGGACCGACAGCCTTGCCGACCTCGGGGATGGCTTTGACCTCGCCTAGATCGGCCTGGACCGCGCGGAATCCGCGGCCCAGCGCCGTCACCTCGGCTTCGGTCTCGCTCGGCGCCGTGCGGCCGGCGGCGACGATGTCGGCCCCGGCCTGCGCCAGAGCCACCGCGATGGCCTGACCCAGCCCGGTATTGGCGCCGGTGACCAGTGCCGTCCGGCCTTCCAGCGAGAAGGGACCGCTCATTTCAGCTGGCAGATGTCGAGCACCTGCATGTCGGTGTAATCGAGATTCTCACCGCCCATGGCCCAGACGAAGCCATAAGATTTGGTGCCCGAGCCCATATGGATCGACCAGGGCGGCGACACCACCGCCTCATTGTTGGAAACCACGATATGGCGCGCCGAATCCGGCTCGCCCATGAAGTGGAACACGCGGTCGTCAGTGCCCAGGCCGAAATAGAAATAGACCTCGGAGCGGCGGTCATGCAGATGCGGCGGCATGGTGTTCCACACGCTGCCGGTCTTCAGCACGGTCAGGCCGAGCAGCAGCTGCGCCGAGCGGCAGGTGGCCGGAACGATGTACTGATAGATGGTGCGCTCATTGCTGGTCTCCAGCGAGCCGCGCTCCAGCGCCACCGCCTTGTCGACCGAGATCTTGACCGCCTCGAAGCGCGCATGGGCCGGGGTCGAGACCAGATAGAACAAAGCCGGTTCCTTGGCGTTCACGGATTCGAAGCGGATCTCGGCGGTGCCCATCGGCAGATAGAGGCCGTCCCGCGGCCCGAGATCGAACACCTGGCCGTCGGCGGTCACCTTGCCGGCGCCGCCGACATTGACCACACCCAGCTCGCGGCGTTCCAGGAACGGCTTGCCCTCGGCCGGCGGGCCCTGCACCGGCATGGCCACCGGCTTGTCGACCGGAGCCGCGCCGCCGATCACGAAACGCTCGTAATGCAGATAATCCAACACCACCTTGCCCGGCTCGAACAGCCCGGTCATCAGATAGCGGTCGCGCAGCGCCTCGGTGTAGGCGACCTCCATCATGTCGGGATGGGTGGCGTGGTAAGTCTTGCGAAACATGAAATCCTCCCGGGACGTTTCACTCACAGTAACCGGTGTCAATGACAGCCGCAAGCCGGTTCCCGGAGACAAAACGAGGAAGATCAGGTGGGAGCAGGCCCGGTCGATTCGCGCACCACCAGGCGCATGACCAGGGATTCCTCATCGATTTCAGGCTCTTCGGCCTCATCGGACAAGGCGAACAGCTTGAGCGCCGCCAGCCGTCCGATGTCGCGGGTCGGGGTGTGCAACGTGGTCAGGGTCGGCCAGACTTGCGTCGCGACCTGGAAATCGTCGAACCCGACCACCGACAGATCCTGCGGCACCCGTAAACCGGCGCGGCGCGCGGCCTGCAGCAGGCCGGCCGCCATCTCGTCATTGGCGCAGAACACCGCCGTCGGACGCTCTGCCCGGGACAGCAGGGCGGTTCCGCAGGCGACGCCGCTGTCGAAGGTATAGGCGCCCTCGGCAATGTGATCGGGGGACAGGGACAGGCCGGCGGCGGCCAAACCGTCTTCCAGACCGGCGCGGCGCTCATGGCTGGAGCGGAAGGTCGAGGGACCGCTGATGAAGCCGATGCGGCGATGGCCCAGCTCGATCAGATGGCGCGCCGCCGCTTCGCCGCCCCGGCGGTCATGGGAAACGATCATGCGTTCCGGCCGGTCGAGCGGCACCGAGGCGATGCGGATATAGGAGCATTTCAGCTCTTCCAGCAGCCGCGCCAGCTGCTCGTCCTCGGAGATCGACGGCGGCATCACCACGCCATACAGCTTCTGCCGTTCGACGAAATGGCGGACATCGGTGAGGTAGGAGCGCGAGCGGCGGTCGCAGGGATGGATGACCAGTTCGTAGCCCGAGCCGCGCAACCCGTCCAAGATGCCCTGCTGCATATTGACGACATATTGCGGATTGGGATTGTCGAAGATGATCCCGACCAGGAACGACCGGCGGAACGCCAGGCCGCGCGCCTGCGGATCGGGGGAGTAACCGGTACGCCCGATGATTTCCTCGACCTTGGCGCGGGTATCTGCCGAGACGAAAGGCGATTTGTTGAGCACGCGCGACACGGTCTTTTTCGAGACCTCGGCCATCCGCGCGATGTCATTAATGGTCGGACGCCCCGCCGGAATCTCGATCTCGTCGTCCTTGTCGCCCGCCATGCTGTCTTTCCTTTTTGTCCTGCAGAATCTTTAACCTAATCCCCTCTCCCTGACCAGAGCCGGCCCCTTTTCAGCCCCTGCGCGTGAGCGTTTGCATATGACACCGGTTTCCACTACTGTCGATGCCGTAACCAGAGTTCACAGGAACCGATTGAATTGACCTCATCCGCGAATGGCATTAGCGCAATCCAAGACATAGCGCTGGCCTTTGTCGCCGCCCGCCGCCTGGCGCGTTCTCTGCCCGGCTATCCCGGCCCCCTTCCGCGAGACATGGAAACCGCTTACGCGGTCCAGGATGAAGCCATCGCGCGCTGGCCGGACAATATCGTCGGCTGGAAAGTCGGGCTGGTGCCACTGCCGGTACAGGCCGCGATGGGCACCAATCGCCTGATCGGACCGATTTTCCAGGGCGGCCTGAATTACAGCGAGGGGGATGTGCCGGTGCGCATGGCCGCGATCGAGGGCGGATTCGCCGCCATCGAGGCCGAGCTGGTCGCCGTGTGCGGCGCCGACGCGCCGGCCGGCAAGACCGACTGGACGCTGGAGGAAGCCGCCCGCCTCATCGGCGCCTGGCATGTCGGCGTGGAATTCGCCGCCAGCCCGCTCGCCACCATCAATGATCTCGGTCCCACGGTGGTCGTCTCGGATTTCGGCAATAACAGCGGCCTGATCCGCGGCCGCCAGGTCTCGACGGCGATCGCCGCCGACCCGACCGCCCTGTCCTGCCGCGCCTTCGTCGAGGGCAAGGAAGTCGGCGCCGCCACCGCCGCCGTTCCGCCCGGTGGACCGCTGGAGGCGTTCCGCTTCATTCTGGGCCTGCTGGCCCGCCGCGGCCGCCCGCTGCGTGCCGGGCAATTGGTGACCACCGGCGCCATCACCGGCGTCCACCGGATCTATCCCGGCCAGTCGGGCCGGGTGGAGTTCGACGGCCATGGCGGCATCGACATTCAGGTGACTGCGGCGGAGCCGCTGTCCCTATGACACATAAAAATCAATCGAAGAGCATAAACGCTCGCGGGAGGAAACATGACGATGATCGAGAGGAGCCTGGCGCCGCCGCCTGACGGCACCGAAAGCCGCGTCGGGCGCTATCGCTGGGCCATTTGCGCCCTGATCTTCGCCGCGACGGTCATCAATTATATCGACCGCCAGATGATCGGGGTGCTCAAGCCCACCCTGCAGGCGGAGTTCGGCTGGACCGAGACCACCTATGGCGACATCGTGTTCTGGTTCCAGGCCGCCTATGCCATCGGCTTCGTCTGTTTCGGCCGCGTGGTCGACAAGCTGGGCGCCCGCCTGGGCTATGCGGTGGCGATGGCGCTGTGGACCCTGGCCCATATCGCCCATGGCGCCGCGCGCTCGGCGCTGACCTTCAATATCGTGCGCTTCTGTCTGGGCATCGGCGAATCCGGCAATTTCCCCGCCGGGCTCAAGGCCGTCGCCGAATGGTTTCCCAAGCGCGAACGGGCCCTGGCGGTCGGCATCTTCAATGCCGGCTCGAATATCGGCGCCATCCTCACCCCGCTGCTGGTTCCCGCCATCACCCTGTCGATGGGGTGGCCCGCCGCCTTCTATCTGACCGGTTTGCTGAGCCTGGCCTGGCTGCCGGCCTGGTGGATTCTCTATCGCCGGCCCGAGCAGCATCCGCGCGTCGGCGCCGCCGAGCTGGCCCATATCCGCAGCGACGCGGAAGCCCCCTCGCCCGCCATTCCCTGGCGCCGTCTTTTGTTCGTGCGCGAGACCTGGGCCTTCGCCCTGGGCAAGTTCCTGATCGATCCGATCTGGTGGATGTTCCTGTTCTGGCTGCCCGACTTTCTGGTCCGCCGCCATGGGCTCGACCTCAAGACCTTCGGCCCGCCGCTGATCGTGATCTATCTGCTGTCCGATACCGGCAGCGTCGCCGGCGGCTGGCTGTCCTCGACCCTGATGAAGCGCGGCATGAGCGTCAACAAGGCGCGCAAATTCGCCATGCTGGTTTGCGCCCTGCTGGTTCTGCCGATCATGTTCGCCGCCGATATCGACCAGTTGTGGCCCGCGGTACTGATCGTCGGGCTGGCGACCGCCGCGCATCAGGGCTTCTCGGCCAATCTCTATTGCATCCCGTCGGACGTCTTCCCCGGCCCGGCGGTCGGATCGGTGTCGGGAATCGGCGGCGCGGTGGGCGCGATCGGCGGCATGGCGATGGCCAAATATGCCGGCTGGGTGCTCGACCGGGTCGGCAGCTATACGCCGATCTTCATCGTCGCCGGCTGCGCCTATCTGCTGGCGCTGCTGGCGGTGCATCTGCTGACGCCCCGCCTCGCACCGGCGAAGATCACGGCGTGACGGAGAAGCCGTAGACCGTCATCGAGCGGAATTCGGCGCCCGGCCGCAGGATGGTCGACGGGAAATCGGGGTGGTGCGGACTATCCGGCAGATGCTGGGTCTCCAGCGCCACTCCGTCATTGCGCCTATAGGGATGCCCTTCGGCCCCCTTGTCGGCGCCGTTGAAATGGTTGGCGGTGTAAAGCTGGACCGACGGCTCGGTGGTGCGGATCTCCATCCGGCGGCCGCTGACCGGCTCCTCGACGATGGCGGCCAGCTTCAGGTCGCTGCCGGCGCCCAGGAACATGCTGTCGTCATAGGACGGATGCTCGCCCAGCGCCTTGCCCTGGCGGAAATCGAGATCGGTGCCGGTGACGCTGCGCAGTTCGCCGGTCGGGATATGGGTCGTCTCATCCACCACCGCATAAGTGTCGGCCGGGATCGTCACCTTGTGGGTGGCGATGCCCGTCGCCCCCGCGCCGGCCAGGTTGAAATAGCCGTGATTGGTCAGGTTGATCGCGGTCGGGGCGCTGGTGTGCGCCTTATATTCGATGCGGAACTCATTGCTCTTGCGCATCAGGCGATAGGTCACCTCGACATCGAGGGTGCCGGGATAATTCTGATCGCCCTCGGCGCAATGCAGCGAGAGCACCCGCCCGACCGATTCCTTGTCGCTGACGTCGCGCCCCTGCCACAGGCGATGATCGAAGCCGTCCGGATCGCTATGCAGGGTGGTGCCGTGCAGCCCGGGCACCAGCTTGATGTCGCGCCCGTCGATGGTCAGCGCGGCACCCGCGATACGCCCGGCATAACGCCCGACCACCGAGCCGAGACGGCTGGTGCTGTCCTTGTAGGCGCCGGGGTCCGCCAGGCCGAGCGCGACATTGCCCATCTTTCCCTGGCGGTCCGGCACCACGATGCGGGTGATGGCCGCGCCATAATCGAGGAACGACACCTCCATGCCCAAATCATTGCGCAGGGTGGTGCTGTGGATCGGAGCCTCGGCCTGAGTCGCCCCGCTGCCCGCCAGAACGGCGGCTGCCATGAGGATGCGTTTCATGGGAACAGCTTGCCGTTGGAAGACGTAAAGGGCAAGCCGGCTTAAAGCCCCATCACGCGGCGGATCTTTTGTCGCTGCTTGCCATATTCCCGATGCAGTGCTTCGCCCCGCGGACTGACGGGCTCGAGTTCGTCGAAAAGCCCTGCGGCGTCATACCGCGCCAGCCCCCAAAACTTCGGAAGTACGGTGTCCACGATTACCCCTGCCGGCAGATTCTGGCGTAGCAGACTACCTCCCCGATCCAGAACACCATGGGCATCAGGCTTATCGATCAAAGCCCGATAACCGATGTTCCTGAGAGGCTCCAGCAAGCTCTGCCCCTGCAGGGACATCAGATATTTCAAAGCGACCTGAATGGGGACCATGTGTTCGTGGGCAAGATCACCTGAACCGTTCAGATGACCTTTCCGCATCCTCCCAGAATCATCGTCCGACTGCCTCTTGAGATGCGCCCGCGCCTTTTTGGTTACGAAATCGACCGTGGCGCGGTGATCGCTGGATTCACTCGAAATTCTAATCAGCAGCTTCGCGAGATTCTTGAACTCCTTTTGATACCCATCATCCTTCAGGAGCTTCTCCCATTGTCCGTCGAAACAATCACGCAGCGCCTCTAATTGGTGAGCGCAAACTTTGATCTGTCCCTCGTAATCAAAATCCGCACGAAAGTGAGAAGCCTCCGGCATCAACACACCCTTCAGTAGAAATCCTACCGAACGATACCCTACTCCGTCAGCGCCGGCTCCAGCATTTTGCCCAGCGGCGGCACGGACTTGGCCTCGTGGCGCTTCACCTTGAACCAGATGGCGTACAGCGCCGGCAGGAACACCAGGATCAGCACGGTTCCGGCCGCGGTGCCGCCGATCAGGGTGTAGGCCATCGAACCGAAGAACACCGACTGGGTCAGCGGAATGAAGGCCAGCACCGCCGCCAGCGCCGTCAGGATCACCGGGCGGGCGCGCTGGACCGTCGCTTCGATCACCGCGTGATAGACGTCCAGCCCCTCTTCCTGGTTGGTCTTGATCTGGCCGATCAGGATCAGCGTGTTGCGCATCAGGATGCCCGACAGGCCGATCAGGCCGAGGATGGCGTTGAAGCCGAACGGCTGGTGAAAGATCAGCAGGATCGGCGCCGCCCCGACCAGCCCGAGCGGCGCGGTCAGGAACACCATCACCATGGCCGGCAGCGAGCGCACCTGCACCACGATCACCAGCAGGGTCAGCGCGATCATGATCGGGAAGATCGGCAGCAGGGCGGTGTTGGCCTTGGCGGAATCCTCGATATTGCCGCCCATCTCGATCTTGTAGCCGGCCGGCAGCTTGGCGATCACCGGCTGCAGCGCGGCGTAGATCTCCCGCGAGACGTCCGGCGGCTGCAGGGTTTCGTCGATGTCGCTCTGCACCGTGATGGTCGGCACGCGATCACGCCGCCGCAAGATCGGGTCTTCCGAGCGGATTTCGACATGGCCGATCTGGCTCAGCGGCACCGCCTTGCCGTCACTCGACGACAGGGTCAGGTCGCCCAGGCGGGCCGGGTCGAGACGCTCGCCGCCCGAGCTGCGCGCCACCACATCGACGGTACGGATATCCTCGCGCATCTGGGTCACCGTCACGCCGGTCAGCAGGAACTGCATCTGTTGCGCCGCGTCGGCGGGCGACAGGCCGATCAGCTTCAGCCGCTCCTGATCCAGCACGAAATGCATAACCGGCGCGCGCTCGCCCCAATCCTGGTTGACCTGGCGGGTGTTGGGATTGGCCCGCATCACCGCCTGCACCTGATCGGCGATGCCGCGCAGCGTGTCGAGATCGGGGCCGCTGACGCGGAAATTCACCAGGAAGTGGGCATAGGGCCCGAACACCAGCGCATTGGCGCGCACCCGGCCATCCGGCACCAGCCCGTCGGAGGCGGCCTGGCGCAGACGGACCTTGAGCGCGTCGCGTGTCTTGGCGTTCTCGGTCAGCACCAGGATCTTGGCGAAGGACGGATCGGGCAGCTCGGGATTGTAGGACAGGAAGAAGCGCGGCGCGCCCTGGCCGATATAGGAGGTGACGATCTTCGATTCCGGCTGTTTCCTCAGCCAGGTCTCGACCGTGGCGGCCGCGGCGGAGGTCGCCTCGATGGCGGTGCCTTCGGGCATCTGCACCTCGACCAGCACTTCGGGACGGTCCGAGGTCGGGAAGAATTGCTGCTTCACCAGCCCCATCAGCCCGGCCGAGACCAGGAAGGCCCCGACCACCAGCCCGGCGACCAGGAATTTGCGGTCGACCGCCCAGGCCACCAGCTTGCGGAATTTGCGATAGCGCGGCGTGTCGTAGATCGCCGCATGGCCGCCCGCGACCGGCTTGATGTCGGGCAGCAGCGCCACGCCGAGATAGGGCGTGAAGACCACCGCCACCAGCCAGGACACGATCAGCGCGAAACCGACGATCCAGAAGATGTTGCCGGCATATTCGCCGGCGGTCGAGCGCGCGAAACCGACCGGCGTGAAGCCGATGATGGTGACCAGCGTGCCCGACAGCATCGGCGCCGCGGTGTGGCTCCAGGCATAGGCGGCGGCTTTGACGCGGTCATAGCCCTCCTCCAGCTTCACCACCATCACCTCGATGGCGATGATGGCATCGTCGACCAGCAGGCCGAGCGAGATGATCAGCGCGCCCAGGGTGATGCGGTCGAACACCCGCCCGGTGAACAGCATGACGACGAACACCGCCGCGAGGGTCAGCGGCACCGCCGCGGCCACCACCACGCCGACGCGCCAGCCCAAGGATATCAGGCTGACCAGCATCACCACGGCCAGGGCGACGAAGAATTTCAGCATGAATTCGTCGACCGCCTCGTGGATGTTGACGGCCTGGTCGGTGATCTTGCTGAACGACAGGCCCAGCGGCAGTTCGGCGGAGATCTTCTGGGTTTCGGCGTCGAGCGACTTGCCGAGATCGAGCCCGTTCCAGCCATCCTGCATCACCACCGCCAGCGCCATGGCCGGCTCGCCGTCATGGCGGATCAGATAGGTGGCGGGGTCTTCATAGCCGCGCTTGACCTCGGCGATGTCGCCCAGGCGGAAGCTGCGGCCATTGGCGGCGACCGGCGTGTCGGCGACCCGCGCCAGATCGTCGTAAGCGCCGTCGAGGCGGATGAAGACCTGCGGGCCGCTGGTGTCGATCGACCCGGCCGGGCTCATCGCGTTCTGGCGGGCCAGCGCGTCGAACACATCGCGCGCCGAGATGCCCAGGGTGGCGAGACGGGCATTGGAGAAATCGACGAAGATGCGCTCGGGCCGCTCGCCCAGGATGTTGATCTTCTTGACGCCCGGCACATGCAGAAGGCGCTGGCGCAGGGTCTCGGCCTCGCGCGCCAGCTGGCGCGGCGGCATGTCCTTGGCCTTGACCGCATAGACGGCGAAGGCGACGTCGGAATATTCGTCATTCACGAACGGGCCCAGCACGCCCTGCGGCAAGGTCCGCGCCGTGTCGCCCAGCTTCTTGCGGGCCTGGTAGAACTCGCCCTCGACCGCCGATGGCGGGGTCTTGTCGAGCAGGGTCACCATCATCAGCATCAGGCCGGGGCGGGTGAAGGTCTCGACCCGATCGTACCAGCGCAGTTCCTGCATGCGCTTTTCCAGCGGTTCCGCCACCTGGTTCTGCATTTCCTCGGCGGTGGCGCCGGGCCAGACGGCGGTCACGGTCAGCACCTTGATGGTGAAGGCCGGATCTTCGGCGCGGCCGAGCTGCAGGAAGGCGAACACCCCCGCCAGCGTGATCGCGCCGAGCAGGAACAGGGTGATGGCGCGTTCGCGGACGGCCAATGCGGAAAGATTGAAGCGGCTCATTTCGAGGCAACCTGGGCGGCGGTGCGGATCGTCTGGCCTTCATGCAGGAAATGACCGCCCAGGGCGACGATGCGGTCACCCGCCGTCAGGCCCTTGGACAGGATCGCGGTCTCGACCCCGACGGAAGCAATCTCGACAGCATGCCAGGAGACGGTCGAATCCGCCTCGCGCACCAGCCAGACGCCGGGCCCCTTCCCCTCATCGTCGAGCGCGCCGAGCGGCACGGCGAGTCCGGCCTGAGCCTGGGAGGAAAGATAGAGCGTCACGGTAGAGCCGAGCGGCGCCGTTGCCGAGGGGCCATCGAGGACGAAGCGGGCTTCGAAGGTGCGGGTCTGCGGATCGGCGGCGTCGGAGAGCTGGCGCAGATGCGCCGTCGAGCGGCCATCCATGCCATAGACCGAGGCGCGGGCGACGGTGCCGAGCGGCGGACGCAGAGTTTCCGGCAGACCGACCGCCGCCTCGCGCTGTCCGGCATGGGCCAGGCGGACCACCACCTGACCGGCCGCCACCACCTGACCGGGCTCGGCCAGGGTGTCGACCACGACACCGTCGGAATCGGCCAGCAGCGTGGCGTAATCGCCTTCGTCGCGCGTCACCTTCAACTGCGCCTCGACCGCTTCATATTGCGCGCGGGCGCTGTCGGCGGCCGATTTCACCTGGTCGAAGGTCGATTTCGAGATGGCACCCGCCTCGACCAAACCCGTATAGCGCGCCTCGTCGGCGGCAGCCTGGTCCAGCCGCGCCTTGGCGGCGGCGAGATTGGCGGTCTGGTTGGCGATGGCGTGCTGATAATCGGTGCGATCGATGCGCATCAGCGCCTGACCGGCACGCACCGTCTGGCCGGAATCGACCAGGCGCTCGGTCACCTTGCCGGCGACCCGGAAGCCAAGATTGCTTTGCACCCGGGCGGCCACCACGCCGGTGAAACCGCGTTCCTGGGCCGCCGCCGGCTGGGCGGTGGCGACACGGACCAGCGGAGCCTCGGTGCGCGGATCGCTGTCCGGCTTGCCGCATCCGGCAAGCGTCAGGACCATCAGGGAAACGGCCAGGGAGCTGGCGGCGGAAAGGGAACGCATGTCCGAACTCCAGAAAGTGGAGATCCGAAACTAATAACTTGTGACGAATTTGTCAACTCGTCACCTATCACACTCAGGGAGCCAGGCTGCGCAGCACCAGATTGGCGATGGTCAAGGCCTGGCTCTCGGCGTCGTCGAGACATTCCTCCAGCAGCAGGGGATGCATGAACGAGTACATGGTCAGCAGGATGGCGCCGACCGTCTCGTCGAGCGGCGTCTTCTTCTCGAAATCGCCGGCCTCGCGCCCCTCGGCAACCAGCCCGGCCAGGACCTCCGCCATGCGCACCTTGTATTCGTCGATCGTCGGCCAGCGTTCGTTGCAGGCGGTGACGGCCAGATCATGCGCCTTGCGGTCGTTAAAAAACAATTCGAGGCCGCGGCGCGCCACGGTCTGAAACAGGCGGCGCAGGCGGTCCGAGCGGGGGCCGCGCTCCTCGGCGATGGCGCGCGCATCGCTGACGATCTCGGACAGGATGCGCTGGCAGATCGCCTCGCCGATGGCCCGCTTGGAGTCGAAGAATTTGTAGATATAGGCGCTGGACAGGCCGATCGCGCGGGCCAGATCGGCCACGGTCGTCTTGCCGTATCCATAGTGCCGGAAATGCTCGTCGGCGGCCTCGATGATCTGCTGGCGCCGCTCGTGGTCGACCGGCCCACGCTGCCCGGCAGCATCGGCGCGTCTGCTCTTCATATCTGTCATGGCATCCACCTTACTCAATCCACCGCGCGCCCTCAAATGCGTGACATGTGATGAATTGACAATATCGTCACAAATCACTATTTTGCAATCCTTACCTTGAGGAGTGGCATTATGCCGAAGCGCGTACTCGCGGCCAGTCTGCTGGCCATAACCCTGTCCGCCTGCGCCGTGGGGCCCGATTACCAGGCGCCGGAAACCGCTTTGGCGCCCTTCCATGCCGGCCCCGCCGCCGTGTCGCGCCCGGCGAGGCAGACGCCGCCGATCGACCGCTGGTGGACCGGCTTCTCGGACCCCACCCTGAACGGGCTGATCGACCGCGCCCTGGCGGAAAATCTCGACCTCGCGGCATCTTACGCCCGGGTGCGCCAGGCGCGTGCCCAAGCCGGCGCCGCGGATGCCCAATTGCTGCCGACTGTCGACCTCTCCGCCCAGGATGCCCGCCAGCGGCAATCGCTGAACAGCCCGATCGGCGCCGTCGCCAGCAAGCTGCCCGGCTTCAGCCGCTATCAATCGGACGAGACCCTGGGCGCCGGCGCCAGCTGGGAGATCGACCTGGCGGGCGGCCTGCGCCGCGGCTCGGAAGCCGCCGGCGCCGAATTGCAGGCGGCGGAGGCCGCCCAGCTCGGCGTGCGCGTCTCGGTGGCGGCCGAGGTGGCCGACGCCTATCTGCGCCTGCGCGGCGACCAGGCGCGCCTGGCGGTGACGCGCGACCAGATCGAAACCGACCGCCACCTGCTGGAACTGGTGCGGCTGCGCTTCAGCCATGAGATCGCCAGCGACCGCGAGGTCGCCCAGGCCGAAGCCCTGCTCGCCCAGGCGCGCGGCGCGATGCAGCCGCTGGAGATCGACCGCGAGGCGCAGCTCAACCGGCTGGACGTTCTTCTCGGCGTGCAGCCCGGCACGATGGCTGCGGAACTCGGCGCCGCCTCGCCCATTCCCGCTGTACCGGCGGTGCCGGCCGACAGCCCGGCCGGTGATCTTCTGCGCCGCCGGCCCGATGTGATCGCCGCCGAACGCACCCTGGCCGCGGCGAATGCCCGCATCGGCGTGGCGGTCTCGGATTATTACCCCAAGATCTCGCTGTCCGGCCTGCTCGGCTTCGAAAGCCTGTCCTCCGGCCAATTGCTGAAGAACGCCTCGTTCCAGCCGCAGGCCGCCGCCGGGCTGCGCTGGCGCCTGTTCGATTTCGGCAAGGTCGATGCAGAGGTGGAACAGGCCAAGGGCGCCGAGGCCGAAGCCCTGGCGCAATACCGCCTGTCGGTGCTGCGCGCCACCGAAGACGTCGAGAATGCCTTCACCACCCTGGTCCAGACGGAGACCCACGGCCAGGAACTGACCCGCGAAGTCGCCGCGCTGACCCGCGCCCGCGACGCGTCGCAAGCCGCCTATGAGCGCGGCGTCATTCCCCTGACCGACGTGCTGGACGCCGACCGCCAGCTGCTCGCCGCCCAGGACGCGCTGGCCCAGACCCGCGCCGATGCGGCGCGGGCGGCGGTCGGGTCCTATCGCGCCCTGGGCGGCGGCTGGACGGTTTGATCAGAACAGATACATCCCGCCGACGAACACCACGCCGGAGAACAGCAGCGCGGTGACGCAATAGCCCATGATGTCGCGCACGCCGAGCCCGGCGATGGCCAGGGCCGGCAGCGCCCAGAAGGGCTGGGCCATGTTGGTCCAGGCCTCGCCATAGGCGATCGCCATCGCCGCCTTGCCCATGTCGGCGCCCAGCGCCTGGGCCGCCGGCATGACGAACGGGCCCTGCACCACCCAATGGCCGCCGCCGCTCGGCACGGCGAAATTGATCAGGCCGGAGCTGAGGAAGGCCAATAGCGGGAAGGTGTGGACGTTGGCGATGTCGACGAACCATCTGGTGATCACGCCGGCCAGGCCGGAATGGTCCATCACCGCCTGGATGCCGGCATAGAACGGGAACTGGATCAGGATGCCCGCGGTGCCCTTGGCGGCGGCGGCTACGGCGCGGGCATAGGCCATCGGCGTCTTGTGCAGCACGATGCCGGCCGCCAGGAACACCAGATTGACGGTGTTGATGTCGAGGTTGAAGCCGCTCTGGATCGTGCGGACCACCAGATAAGCGGCGCAACAGAGCGCCACCAGCAGCGACAGCAGGCGGCTCTCCTCCATCCGCTCGGCCGGCGTCGCGCCGGGCGGCAGGACGCGTTCGAAAGAGGGCGGCTCCTCCAGCAAGGCCGGATCGACCGCGACCACGTCTTCAGGCTTCGGCGTCATCTGGCGCGCCAGCAGCGGCAGCATGACGATCAGGCCCACGGTGATGGCGATGTTGTAGCCGGTGAACAGGGTCTGCGAAACCGGGATCAGTCCGATCGCCTTCTCCATCGGATTGCCGGGCGTCGCCGCCACCAGCGGGACCGACCCCGACAGACCGCCATGCCAGGTCAGGAAACCCATATAGGCGCAGGCCACCAGCAGCCGGTAATCGACGCCTTTGACCCGGCGCGCCACCTCGCGCGACAGCATGGCGCCCAGCACCAGCCCGAAGCCCCAATTGATGGCGCAGGCGACGCCGCCGACGAAAGCGACCAGCATGACCGCCTGCTGGGGCGACTTCGCCAGCCCGGCCAGCGCCACCAGCAGCCTTTTCACCGGCGGCGAGCTGGCCAGAGCGTGGCCGGTGACCAGGATCATCGCCATCTGCATCGAGAAGGCCAGCAGGTTCCAGAAACCGGCTCCCCACAGGGCCACCAGATCGGCCGGTGCCTTGGGCGTCAGGCCGAAGGCGAGCAGAAAGGTCAGGATGGTGAGAAAAATCGCGAAGATCAGGGGATCGGGCAGGAACCGGTGCACGACCTGGGTGAAATAGCCGGAAATACGCTGGATCAAGGTTTCCTCCTTTTGGTCTTGATCCGCATATCGGGATTTACACCGTCCGATACCACATGCATTTCGGCCATGGGCCTATGCGTCAGCTGCCCTGCAGGCGAATGTCGACGACGTTGCCGCGGTGCAGATCGATCAGATAACGCCGGGTCACCAGCTCCAGTTGCTCGTCCTCCATCTGCTTGCGGATGTCGTCGGCGGAGGGAAGATTGTTCCCGCTGCCGGCCCCGCGTCCGCAGACGGCGAAGAAGCGGCGCCCCTTCTGCGTATCGATCGGCTCGCTGATCTGGCCGGGCTCGAGGTTCTTGATCAGCGGGACGACCGCGGTGGGCAGCTGGGCTTCGGGCAGCTTTTCCACCCGGTTGAGCGAGGCGGAGGGAACCTGCTGGCTGAGCGCGGTCAGATCGTCGCAGCTCTTGGCCGGCGCCAGGGTTTCCTTCAGACGCTTCATCTGCATGTCGCGCTCGGCCTGGCCGGCGCTGGCCAGGCTGTTCAGATCGATGATCAGCATATCGAGGGCGGCGCCGCCGCCGATGCCCTCGCCGACCTTGCGCTTCTCCAGCAGAGTGAGGATGTGATAGCCGTCGGTATTGCGGATCGGCGGCGTCACGCCATTCACCTGCAGAGTGCTCAGCGCCGCCAGCAGCTCGTCATCCAACATGCCTTCCGACACCCAGCCGAGATTGCCGTCGGCGGCGCCGGCCTGGTTGAATTGCTGGGCGATGGCGGTGAAGGGCGCGCCCTGATGCATCTGATCGGTCAGCTTCTGGGCCAGGTCGCGCACCTGGGTTTCGTCCTTCACTCCGTCGAGGCTGAGATAGATCTCGGCGGCGTGATATTCCGGCTTGCCGAGATTGGCCTTGATGGCTTCGAGGCGTGTCGATACGGCGTCCTCGCTGACATGGATACGGCGGATCAGCACCTGGTGGACGAACCGGGCCCAGAAGATGTCGCCGCGGATCTGCTGGACCAGGGTCGCGGTCTCGATGCCCTTGCTGTTCAGCAGCTTGATCAGGGCGCCCGACGCCATGTGGTTCTGCTGTCCGATGGCGTCCATCTGCGTGGTGATATCGGCGGCCGAGACGGTGATCTTCTCCTTGGTCGCCGCCTGGATCTTCAGGTCCTCATCGACCAGGCGGCGCAGCTGCGCGGACTGAACGCGGGTCTCCATGTCCGGCGTATCCGACAGGTTGGAGCTCAGCAGAGCCAGCTTCGTGCGCTGTTCCAGGTCGTGCAGGGTGATGACGTCGCCATTGACCACGGCCGCGACCGATTCGGCCGACTGCGCATAGGCAGGAAACAGAACGATCGGGAGGATGAGAACCGCGAACAACCGCACGACATTCATGACGATGCTTCCATAACCTGCCAGGGACAAAGGCTCTCGGCGACATCTCCGAAACCCGCCGGCAGGGCCGCAATTATGCTAAGTCCTGCCGCAAACGCCATAGGCGTTACACGGAAAACGGTCTGAAAAGCGTCACATCCGGTTTGACCGGGATCAAAGCGCCGCCCCCTCCCTCCGCCACAATGCCCGCATCGGCCGGAGGAGACAGCATGGCGCGTCGCATCAGGATGTTTCAGGTCGCCGGCATAGACGTTTTGCTCGATTCGTCCTGGCTTTTGTGCGCGGGCCTGGTGGCCTGGACCCTCGCCAGGGATATTTTTCCCGAGATGACGCCGGAGCTGCCGGCGGCGGTCTATTGGTGGATGGCGGTGGCGGCGACCATCGGGCTGTTCATATCGATCATCGGCCACGAACTGGCCCACTCGCTTGTGGCGCGCGGCTTCGGGATAGAGATCAAAGCCATCACCCTGTTCATTTTCGGCGGCGTCGCCGAGATGGACCGCGAACCGGAGGGACCGAGAAGCGAATTCCTCATCGCCGGCGCCGGTCCGATCGCCAGCCTCATGCTTGCCGGCCTGATATTCGCCCTGGAATTCGGCGCCGAAGCGGCGGGCGCGCCGGACGCCCTGATCGAGGTGCTGTGGTATCTGGTCTTCGTCAACGCCGCCCTGGCCTTGTTCAATTTCATCCCGGCCTTCCCTCTCGACGGCGGCAGGATGTTCCGGGCCCTGCTGTGGGCCTGGCGCGGCGATCTGATGGTGGCGACCTCCATCGCCGCCGCGGGCGGAAATCTGTTCGGCATCTTCCTCATGGCCCTCGGCCTGTATCACATCATCGGCGGAGACGTGGTCATGGGCGCCTGGGACATGCTGCTCGGATTGTTCCTGCGCGGCGCGGCGTCAACCTGCCGCGAGGAAACCGCGACGCGCTGGCTGCTGGCCGGCGTCCCGGTGTCGGTCGCCATGAACAGCTCCCCCGTCTGCCTTTCCCCGTCTCTCTCCGTGGCCGCATTCGCCGAGCAGGTCGCCTATGTGCACCCCCATCACAGCTACCCGGTCACGGAAGGGGGAGAGCTTGTCGGAGTGGCCGCGCTCGACCGCATCTCGCTGACCGCCCCCTCGGCGCGCAGCACCACACGTATCCGCGATCTGATGGCGCGGCCGGCCGACAGCGAAATCATTTCCCCCGAAACCGGACTACTGACCGCCCTGCATTATCTTCGGCAGGGACCTGGCCGGAAATTATGGGTCGTGAACGGACGCGACCTGGCCGGCCTGCTGACCCTGCACGACGTCCAGGAGCATCTCGCCGCCCGGATCGCCCTGGAAAGCCGCCTGCCGCGCTGGACGAAAAGCCCGGCCCCGCGATGATTTGACGCGCATCAATATGCCGCTCGGCGCACGCGGCCAGAATACGGGCACCGCTCCAAAGGCGGTACCAGCGCGGCGCGCCCGCTCCTTCCCCCTAAGACCGTGCCGCGCTGGCTCATTCCCTTTTCAATGGGCCAGCAGCAGGCATCGGCCGCTGCCCCGCAACAAACGGCGGGTAACTCCGCCCAGCACCCACTCGCGAAACCGGGTATGGCCATAGGCTCCGGCAACGATCAGTTCGGCATCCTCCTCATCGGCCAGCGCCTGCAACCCGTCCGCATCGTCACCCGCCGCGATTGCTGCGCGCGGGATTGCCGCGACGCCCTGCCTGCCGAGCCAGGCGGCCATCTTGTCGAGATGATCCCGCGCCCTGGCCTGACCCGTCTTGTCGGTGATTTCCGCGATGACCACCCTGTTCATCAGGCGTAGCAGCGGCAGCGCGTCGGTGACCGCCCGGCGCGCTTCCCGGCTGGTCCTCCAGGCGACGAGCGCACAGTCGAAATCGAAATGATCGATACCGGGCGGAACCGCCAGGACCGGGCGCCCGGTCTGCATGATCAAGTCTTCGACATCCACGCGGCGCGAGGAACCCATCGATTCGTCATCGTCCCGCACGAGCCCCGCCACCACGAGATCGGCCGGACCGGCCAGCCCGGCGACCCGGTCGGACAGGGAATAGGCGGTCATCACCATGTCCCAGTCCAGCCCCGCATCGAGACCGCCCATGGCCTTGCGGAACTCCTCTTCGGCCGCCCTGCCCTGCTGTTCTATCCAGGCCGCATCTTCCCGGACGATCTCTTCGGTATAGAAGCCGTCGCCGACCACCATCTGAATCGTCTGCGCCGCGGCCACTCCGGCGACACGGGCATGCATGCGCTTCGCAAGGTCGCGGGTCACGCCCAGGACACCGCCGTTCGAACGCCCGATTTCGAGCTGCACCATCATTGTCGAGTAGCCCATGCTCCATCTCCCGATAACGCCGGAAGGAAACCGGCGGAGACGGAAGGCCTCGCCCACCTGCGGCGCCCTGACCCTAAGGCGGATCGGACAGGTCCCATTTGACCGGGATCAAATCCCTCCGGTCCCGGACGGCGCAGAATGAATGGGATACCGCGCGAGGGGGAGCGGCAACTCCAAATAACCCCAGGAGATTGCAGATGACCAAAACCTCCACCGAAATCAGCAAAACCCCGTCCTCTCCCGAGCCCTGGCCCGGCCTGTGGGGCTCCTTCCGCAACGAAGTCGATTCGCTGTTCCACCGCTTCGACAATGGATTCGGGACCCCCGCGATGCGGCGCCTGATCGATATCAGCCCGTTATGGGGCCGGACGGATGCGGCTCTGTTCCCGGCGATCGACGTCACCGAGGACGACAAGACCTATACCGTTTCAGCGGAACTGCCCGGGCTCGACGAGAAAAGCGTGACGCTGTCCGTTTCCGGAGACCTGCTCATCCTCAAGGGCGAAAAGTCCGAGGAGAAAGAGCAGAAGGACAAAAGCCGCTATCTGTCGGAACGCAGCTATGGCTGCTTCGAGCGCAGCTTCCGGCTGCCCGACAATGTCGATCGTGATCGGATCGCCGCCAACTTCGCCAAAGGCGTACTGGTGGTCACTCTGCCGAAAAGCAAAACCGCGGCGGCCGAGAAGAAGATCGAAGTAAAGGCGGTCTGACCCAGACTCGAGGACGGCGCGGCGATCCGCAATCGATCTTCAGTCCCGACGACATTCAATCAATATCGCCGCCAACTTCGCCAAAGGCGTACTGGTGGTCACTCTGCCGAAAAGCAAAACCGCGGCGGCCGAGAAGAAGATCGAAGTAAAGGCGGTCTGACCCAGACTCGAGGACGGCGCGGCGATCCGCAATCGATCTTCAGTCCCGACGACATTCAATCAATCCGGAAAAGCAAGGGGCCGGGCCTTCCTCAGGGAAAGCCCGGCCCTTTGTCGTTTGCGGGATGCCTCGGATTTCACAGCAAGAATCGGAGTTCGCGCCCGGCCGCCGCCCGCTAGCTTTCCGGAAGCCGGCAACTCCCGGCCCCATGAAAGGAACTGCAATGCTGAACAGACGCGACCTGTTGGCGTCGGCGATCTTGATGGCATCCGGCGCGGCTGCGATAGCCGGCGGAACCGCAGATCATCGGGACACTCCTGAAAAGAGAGCGAAAATGAGCAAGGAATCCGAAAACAAGGCCATCGTCGGCCGCTGGTTCACGGAATTTTGGGGGAAAACCTGCAATCTCGGCGTCATTGACGACCTCGCGGCGCCGACCATGCTGCTGCACTATTCGCTCCATGCCCCGCGTCATGGCCGCAACGACATCAAGGCCTTCATGACCGGATTCCGGGAGGCTTTCCCCGATCTCAACTTCTGGGGGACCGCGGATCTCATCGCCGAAGGCGACTATGTCGTGGGCCGCTGGGAAGGCGGCGGCACGCACACCGGGCCGGCTTTCGGCGATTTCCTGGTCGGCTCCCTTCCCGCGGCAAGCGGACGGAAGATGCATTTCACCGGCACCACGGTCCTGCGCCTGGAAAACGGCAAGATCGTCGAAGAGATCGGCCTGGATGACGGCGTTACCGCTCTCCAGCAGCTCGGCCTCATCCGCATCGCGTAACCCACCAAGGGCAGGAGGTCTTGCGCCTCCTGCCCGATTGCATCGAGAGATCAGCAATGACGCCTTCCCATATCGTCAGCGAACCATCGATCCTCTATTTCGGCACGCCGGTGGTGCTGATCAGCAGCGCCAACGAGGATGGCACGGCCAACCTCGCCCCGATGTCCTCGGCGTTCTGGCTGGGCTGGCGCAGCATCCTGGGGCTGGCCGCGGCCTCGAAAACCACCGAAAACCTGATCCGCACGGGCCAGTGCGTCCTGAACCTTCCCTCGGTGAACAATGTCGCGGCGGTCAACCGCCTGGCATGCCTGACCGGGACCAACCCGGTTCCTCCGGGCAAGGCCGCCAGGGGCTATAGCTTCGAAAAGAACAAGTTCGAGACCGCCGGCTTGACGCCGGTCCCCTCCCTCACCGTGGCCCCGCCGCGGGTGCTGGAGTGCCCGGTGCAGATGGAAGCCGTCGTCGCCGCCAGACATGACCTGATGGAAGACGATGAGATTGCCCGCGGCCGGATCGTGACCTTCGAGGTCCGCGTGACGCGGGTTCACATCCAGCCGGACATCCTGATGGAGGGCATGTCCGACCGGATCGACCCCGACAAATGGCGGCCGCTGATCATGAGCTTCCAGCGTTTCTACGGCCTTGGGACCGAGGTGCACGATTCGACCCTGTCCACCATCCCCGAGGAAGCCTATCGGATGCCGGACATCGCGCGGTCACGTACAGCCCCTCTCGCCGCCCCTCTCATCGAGGCCGGCTGATTCTTTGGACGCGGAAAGCAAAAGGCCCGGCTTTCTCTAGGAAAGCCGGGCCTTTCAGCTTCTCGGCGATGGCAGGCGCACACGGATCGATCAGGTGCTCACCCCAAATCCGTATGCGAGAAGTCTTTGCCTTTATAGAGGAGCGGGATGCTTTGCGCTTTGGCACAAGCATAGGAAAGACAATCAGCCAAATTGAGTTGGGCGGGGTGTCCCCTACCTTTTCCATAATCGGCAAAAGCTTTTATCGCCAAGCTTGCTGTTCTGGCATCCATCGGCGCGAGCGTGATTCCGGCCTCGTCCATAAGAGCCTGAATCCGTGGTTCCACCTCCACCGGATCAATCCCCAGCTTTGTCGAAAGCCTCATGACAGCCTCCAGGATAACCAAAGCTGATGTGCAGCACTGAGCCGCCTCGATCTTGTTTGCGAATTCGGTCGCGTCGGACTCCTTGGAAAGGATCGCAACGATAACCGACGTGTCGATGAACATCAGGTATGGCCCCACATCGCATCGACCTCGTCCTTCGTCATATCCCGACCACCGGGTTTGGCTAAAGCCGCAAGCTCATCCGCAATCGCATCCAGGCGTTCCGCCAAAGACTGCTGAGCGGACACACGCCGATATTCCGCCTCCAAAGCGTCAACAACCGCGTCGGTCATAGAGACATGGCGGCGCTGTGCGATTCGTTTGGCAAGCTCGCGGGCGCGGGGGTCCCGTATCTGCAGGTTCATGGCGATGACTCCATCTGTAGTGCCTGCACATACACTACATAATGATATATTCGTCATGACAAAATACGATAATCTCGATTCCACGGCGAGATAATTGTGCGCGTCGAAAATGGCGCCGATCCGCCGAGACTTCGCGGGTTCACCGCCGCCTCACCAGCAAAGAGCGGCCTGGGTTCGGAATGATCCGGCTTCCCGGAAATGAAAAGGCCCGGATTTCTCTAGGAAACCCGGGCCTTTCAGCTTCTCGGCGATGGTGGGCGCACAAGGACTCGAACCTTGGACCCGCTGATTAAGAGTCAGCTGCTCTACCAACTGAGCTATACGCCCTCACCGCGAAGGCCGGCTTTGTACCAAAGCGATTTCGGGTTGTCGACGGTTATTTTCAAACTTTTTTCGGATGCCGCCCCCCGCTTGACAAAAACACACAAATCTGATTTTATGTATACATAGAGAAAATTTACGCACACAGCTTATCCAATTGCGGATATGAACGCACGAGATGCGCCCGATTCGCCTTGCGGGAGAGTGGCAGATGATCGAATGCGCCCTGCTGTCGCTGTATCTTTCGGCCGCCGAACAGAACGATTGCGACCGTGAAGTTCCTCAGCCGCTGACCATCGAATATTACGAAAGGCCGCCTTACGCCTGGACCGGCGCGGATGGCAAGGCTCATGGCATGGCGGTCGACCCGGTGCGCGCCGCGCTCGATAAAGCGGGGCTGGCGTTCCGGTTCGTCGCGGTCCCATCCTCCCGGGAACTGGTCGACATCGCCCGGGCCGATCATCCCGTCTGTGCCGTGGGCCGCTACAAGACACCGCAGCGCGAGCAGCAGGCCAAGTTCAGCGGCATGCTGATGGAGGAGCGCCCCTACGCCGCCTTCACCCGTGCGGATCTGCCGCTCGGCGGCGAGACGGACCTGGCCGATCTGCTGGGCAAACCGGCCCTTCGCATCGTGGTGAAGCTGCAGAGATCTTACGGCGCCAGAATCGATGAGGCGCTGGCCTCGGCCCGATCGGCGCTGATGCCGATCTCGGGCAATGCCTTCAATGCCGTCAGAATGGTGCAAAGCCGCCGCGCCGACGTCGCCCTGCTGACTTTGGACGAAGTCGATTTCGTCACCGAGGCCCTGGGCATGGCGCCGTCATCCTATTCGATCGCGCGCCTGTCCGGCTTCGACCGGGGAGAGAAGAACTACCTGATGTGCAGCAAGGCGTCGGACGATTCCATGCTGCGATACATCGACGCCAAACTGGCGGCCCAGACGCCGCACTGACGCCGCTCTCAGGACGAGGACAACTCGGCCAGCGAGGCGACCAGATCGGTGAAGCGCTCGCCCTGCACCGCCACATGCCGGCGGAGCCGTTCGGCGGCGAGCGTTTCGTCGCCCGCCAGGATCGCCTCGACGATTCCCTCATGCTCGCGGAAGGAGCCGGCCAGCCGGTTGCGCATGCGAAGCTGCAAGCGGCGATAGGGCCTCAGACGCTTATGCAGGGCACGGGCATGTTCGATCAGAAAGTTATTGTGGCTGGCCTCGAAGATCGTCATGTGGAAGATCTCGTTGAGGCGGAAATAATCGGCGGAATCACCCGCCTCTTTCGCGGCCTGGCAATCCTCGTGGGCCTTGCGGATGCGCGCCAGCTCCTCCTCCGAGGCGCGCCGCGCCGCCAGCCTGGCGCACATCGCTTCGAGTTCGGCCATGACGTCGAACATCTCGCACAGCCGCGCCGGCGACATTTCCGCCACTTCCCAGCCCTTGCGGGCCCGCTTTTCGATGAGACCCGCCGCCCCGAGGGCGATCAGGGCTTCACGGATCGGCGTGCGCGAGACGCCATACAAAGTCGCCAGTTCCACCTCGTCAAGGCGCGCGCCGGGGCGGAATGCGCCGGTGGCGATGGCTTCCTCCAGCTTCTCGCGAAGCTGCTCAGACAGGCGGTCGGTATTCCCGATCTTCATGGCATTGCCTCCCGATAATGCGGCAATACCCATTGTGCATACAAAGACGCCGTTGGAAAATACTCTAGACGTCGTCCGAAGCGCCGCGCCGGCCGATATGAACGTCGCGATGGATATAGACGCTCATGATCAGCCCGAAGCCGAACAGCAGCGTCAGCATCGCCGTGCCGCCATAGGAAATCAGCGGCAGCGGAACGCCCACCACCGGCACCAGCCCCATTACCATGGCGATGTTGATGAAGACATAGAGGAAGAAGGTGGTGGTCAGGCCCAATCCGACCAGCCGGCCGAAATGGTTGCGGCTCTTCATGCTCAGCGCATAGCCATAGACCAGGATCAGCGTATAGAGCGCCAGCAGCACCACCCCGCCGACCATGCCCCATTCCTCGGCGAACATGGTGAAGATGAAGTCGGTCTGCTTTTCCGGCAGGAAGTTCAGATGGCTCTGGGTGCCCTGCATGAAGCCCTTGCCGAACACCCCGCCCGAGCCCAGCGCGATCTTCGACTGGAAGATGTGATAGCCGGTGCCGAGCGGATCGCTTTCCGGGTTGAGGAAGGTCAGGATGCGGTTCTTCTGATAATCGCGCATGAATTTCCACGCCACCGGCGCCGCGGCGCCCGCGGCGGCGATCACGATGGCGAACTTCCATATCCTGACCCCGGCCAGGAACAGCAGCGCGGCGGCCGAGAAGGCCAGCATCATGGCGGTACCGAGATCGGGCTGCTTCAGCACCAGACCGACGGGGAGCAGGATCATCAGCACCGGCGGCAGCAGGAACAGCGGGCGCCCCACTTCCTGATAGCTGGCGCCGTGGAAATAGCGCGCCAGGGCCAGCACCAGGGTCATCTTCATGATTTCCGAGGGTTGCAGCTGGATGAAGCCGAAATCGATCCAGCGCTGGCCGCCTTTCAGCACCGAACCCTTGATCTGCACCGCCACCAGCAGCACCAGGGCGATGCCGTACAGCACGTATGACCAGCGCATCCAGCTGCGGATATCGACCACCGCCACGGCCAGCATCACCGCGATGCCGGCGGTGAAATGCATCATCTGCCGCGCCGCCCAGGGGTCCATATGGCCGTTGGCCGCGGAATAGAGGGTCATGAAGCCGATCGAGCAGACGATGGCGATCAGCAGCACGAAAGACCAGCTGACATGCCACAGCTTCTCCTTCAGCGACATCTCCGAGCGGCTGAACTGGAAACTGCGATGTTGGGCCATCAGCATGGCGAATTATCCGTGATCATGGTCGTGGTCATGCGCGTGGCCGTTGCCGCAGCAGGGTTCGCTCTGCTGCTGGGCCGTCTTGGGCGGATAGCGCTTCTGCACTTCGATCATGATGTCGCGGGCGATCGGCACCGCCGCCTGGCCGCCGAAGCCGCCATGCTCGACGATCACCGAAATCGAGAAGCGCGGCGCCCCGACCGGAGCGAAGCCGATGAACAGCGCGTTGTCGCGCATCTTCCATGGCAGCGATTCGATCTTGCGGAAGCCTTCCAGCCGGTGTTCCGACACCGCCAGATGGTGCACCTGCGCCGTGCCGGTCTTGCCGGCCATCGCCATGGCGGGATCGAGAATGCGGTTCAGATACACGGTACCGCCCGGTCCCGCCGCCATGGTCATGCCTTCGACCACGGTCTCCAGCGAGGATTGCGCGATGCCGAGCGAGGGGAACTGGCTGAAGTCGCGGGCTTCGGTACTGTGGCCGGTGATCTTGTCGCGCGCCAGATGCGGCTGCACCGCGAAGCCGCCATTGGCGATGCGCGCCGCCTGCGTCGCCAGCTGCAGCGGCGTCACCAGCAGATAGCCCTGGCCGATGCCGGCATTGAGATCCTCGCCCGGGGTCCACGGCACGCCATAGGTGGCACGCTTCCACGAGCGGCTGGGCACCAGGCCCGGCGCCTCGTTGGGCAGATCGATATCCAGGCGCGACCCAAGGCCGAAGCGCTTGGCCATGGTGGCGATGGTGTCGATGCCGACCCTGCGCGCCACGTCGTAATAATAGATGTCGCAGGACTGGGCGATCGCCTGCTTCATGTCGAGCGCGCCATGCACCTTGTCGCAATAACGGGTCTGGTTGCCCAGATACATGCGGCCGCCGCACACCACGGTGTGGTCCTTGGTGATGATTCCGCTTTCCAGCGCCGCCAGCGACACCATGGTCTTGAAGGTCGAACCCGGCGCATATTGCCCGGCGATGGCCTTGTTGGTCAGCGGCGAGCGCGGATTGGTGGTCAGGTCCTTCCATTCCTCGCCGGTCAGGCCGCGGTTGAACGCGTTCGGATCGAAGGACGGGGTGGAAGCCATCACCAGCACTTCGCCGGTGTGGATGTCCATCACCACCACGGCGGCGCTCTCGTCGCCCAGGCGCTGCGCGGCGAAGCGCTGCAGCTCGATGTCGATGGTCAGGTTGAGGTCGACGCCGGGCTCGCCATCGTCGCGCTTCAGCTCGCGGATGGTGCGCCCGACCGAATTGACTTCGACCTGGCTGGTGCCGCCCTTGCCGCGCAGAGCCAGATCATAGACCCGCTCGAGCCCAGCCTTGCCGATGCGGAAGCCGGGCAGTTCGAGCAGCGGATCGGGCGAGGCCTGCTGCTGCAATTCCTGTTCGGACACCGCCGAAACATAGCCCAGCAGATGCGCGCCCAGGCCGACCAGCGGATAGGAGCGGCTCTGCCCGACATCGATCATCACGCCCGGCAGATCGGGCGAGTTGATCTCGATGCGCGAGACGTCTTCCCAGGACAGATTCTCTTTCACCGTCACCGGCAGGAAGCTGCGGCGATGCTTGGCCTCGCGGGCGATGCGGGTTCGATCGCGGTCCGAGATCGGGATGATGTTGCCCAGGGCGTCCAGCGTGTCGTCGAGGTCGTCGGTCTCCTCCGACACCACCAGCACGCGGTAATTCTCCTGGTTGACCGCCATCGGCACGCCGTTGCGGTCGAGGATGCGCCCGCGCGGCGGGGCGATCAGGCGCAGATTGATGCGGTTCTCGTCGGCCAGGGTGGTGTATTTGTCGGCCTGGTTGACCTGCAGGTAATACATGCGCGCGGCCAGCGCCGACAGCAGCACCGCCTTGCCGCCGCCCAGCAGCAGGGCGCGGCGTCCGATGACCTTGCTGCGGTCGGTATCCTGGATCATCGAGATCTTCATTCGTTTCGCAGCCAGAAGAGTTGCAGACGCGAAAACAGCCAGCTGACCGGCGGATAGAGGCACACCGTCAGCGCGCATTGAATGCACAGCGCGGAAAATATCGGGGTCCGGCCGAACACCAGCGATCCCATCACCAGCTCGATCAGCAGGGCGCCCGCCGCCAGCAGGGCGAAGCCCGACCAGATGACCAGGAAGGACTTGCCGTTGAAGAAGCGGGTCTGCGACGCGGTCATGCCCTGGATCACCAGAAAAGCCAGCGATGAAAGTCCGATCGGGCCGCCCAGCACCACGTCATTGACCAGCCCCGCCGCGAAGGCGACCGAAGGGACCAGCAGATCGGGCCGATACACCGACCAGTAATAGATTCCGATCATCGGCAGGGCGGGAAAAATCCCGGCCAGGGCCGGCAGGTGCCAGGGCATCGCCTGCAGCAGCACGAGAAACAGGACCAGGGACGCCGGCACCAGCTGGCGAACCATATGGTCCACCCGCTGAGCCATACCGTGCTTCATTTCCCGTTATCCGGCATGTCCGAGGGCAGTACGCCCGGCAGTCCATAATCGACCACCGTGACGTACTCTAGCTGATAACGATGAACGAATGGTTCAACGCGCACGATGCCGTCCTGGATCGAGGCGATCACCCCGACCGGCATGCCCGGCGGGAAAGCGCCGCCATGGCCCGAGGTAACGATGCGGTTGCCGACGGCGGCATTGCTGTTGGGCGATAGATAGGCCAGGCGCGGCCGGTCCGAATTGTCGCCGGACAGGATGGCCTTGGCCCGCGTGCCTTCGATGATCACCGGGATATGGCTGTTGATGTCGGTCAGCAGCAGGATGCGGGCCGAGCGGTCGCCCACTTCGGCGATGCGGCCGACCAGGTTCTCGCCGGCGATCACCGCCTGGCCCTTGCGTACGCCTTCGCGTGCGCCGGCGCTGATCAGCATCGAATGGACGAAGGCGCCGCCGGTATCGCCGATCACCCGCGCCGAGATGAAGGCGCTGTCGGGATCGGGCGAGTAGTTCAGCTGGCCGCGGAGGGCTTTGTTTTCATTGTCCAGTTCGCGCGCCACCGTCTGCCAATGCATCAGGCGGGCATTCTCTTCGGCGAGGCGGACATTCTCGGCGCGCAGGGCGGCGAGGTCATGCACCGCGTTGACCACCCCGGCAACGGCCGAGGCCGGACGTGAGAGAACCTGGAGAACCGGGGAAATACCGTCGTCGATCAGCATTCGCAGCCGCTCGACGACGATGGTATCGGCCTTGCCCAGCAGCATCAGGGCGAAGGAGGCCAGCACCAGGGCGAGAAAGGCAAAGCGCTGGGCCAACAGCCTCAGCGTCGCCAAACGTCCTACCATTCCCGGATGCTGCTTCACCTTTCCACCCTAACTGCTTGACGGTTGATCCTCAGTACATGCTGGTCAGCACGTTCCTCAATTTGGGCATTTCTTCCAGCGCGCGGCCGGTCCCCAGCGCCACGCAGGACAGCGGATCGTCGGCGATCGACACCGGCAGGCCGGTCGCATGGCGCAGCACGAAATCGAGGTTGGACAGCAGCGCGCCGCCGCCGGTCAGGACGATGCCCTTGTCGACGATGTCGGCGGCCAGTTCCGGAGCGGTGTGTTCGAGGGCCACCTTGACCGCCTCGATGATGGCGCCGACCGGTTCGGCCAGGCTCTCGGCGATCTGGCGTTCGGAGATGATCAGTTCCTTCGGCACGCCGTTCATCAGGTCGCGGCCCTTGATCTCCATGGTGCGGCCTTCGCCGTCCTCCGGCGGAGACGCCGAACCGATTTCCTTCTTGATGCGCTCGGCCGAGCCTTCGCCGACCAGCAGATTATGATTGCGGCGGATATAGGCGATGATCGCCTCGTCCATCTTGTCGCCGCCGACGCGCACCGAGCGGGCATAGACGATGCCGCCCAGGGACAGCACGGCCACTTCGGTGGTGCCGCCGCCGATATCGACGACCATCGAGCCGGTCGGCTCGGTCACCGGCAGACCGGCGCCGATCGCGGCGGCCATCGGCTCCTCGATCAGGAACACGCGGCGGGCGCCGGCGCTTTCGGCCGATTCCTGGATGGCGCGGCGCTCGACGGCGGTGGAGCCGGAGGGCACGCAGACGATGACCAGCGGGCTGGCGAAGCTTCGGCGGTTATGAACCTTGCGGATGAAATGCTTGATCATCTCTTCCGCGACTTCGAAGTCGGCGATGACGCCGTCGCGAAGCGGACGAATCGCCTGGATGTAACCCGGGGTGCGGCCCAGCATCATCTTGGCTTCGTCGCCGACGGCCAGAACCTTCTTCTTGCCCTTTTCCTCGGCGATCGCGACCACCGACGGTTCATTGAGGACGATCCCGCGTCCCTTGACATAAACCAGCGTATTGGCGGTGCCCAGATCGATCGCCATGTCCGCCGACATCCACCCCGTCACTCTGGAAAACATAAAGCCTCGCTAGAAAATACACGTCGACCGCGATCACACGCACCCACACCGGCGGCTCGGTCGTTTTCGACCAGCGGTACGGAGGCGGAAATCCTATCAGTCAATGGGTTAACACCCTTTGAAGAAATTTTTGTTTAAGAGCGCCCAGAACACCCTCTGCGCAGGGCCGGCCCTCGAATCGCAATAGGGCTTACCGCGCCGCGAAAGTCAATAAGTTTAGCCCCCCGGATCGCCGATCCGGGGGGCTTTTATCATGTGACCTATATGTGACAGGTTTTGCGTGCTTAATTGCGCGCCTTGTCGACCAGCTTGTTCTTGGCGATCCACGGCATCATGCCGCGCAGTTTTTCGCCGATCGCCTCGATCGGATGCTCTGCCTGGATGCGGCGGGTCGCCTTGAAGGAAGGCTGGCCGGCCTTGCATTCCAGCATCCAGTCGCGCACGAAGCGGCCGGATTGGATGTCGGTCAGGACCTTCTTCATCTCGGCCTTGGTCTCGTCGGTGACGATGCGCGGGCCGGTGACATAGTCGCCATATTCCGCCGTGTTGCTGATCGAGTAGCGCATATTGGCGATGCCGCCCTCATAGATCAGGTCGACGATCAGCTTCACTTCGTGCAGGCATTCGAAATAGGCCATCTCGGGGGCATAGCCCGCCTCGACCAGGGTCTCGAAGCCGGCCTGGATCAGGTTGGTCAGGCCGCCGCACAGCACGGCCTGCTCGCCGAACAGATCGGTCTCGCACTCTTCCTTGAAGCTGGTCTCGATGATGCCCGAGCGGCCGCCGCCGATGGCCGAAGCGTAGGACAGCGCCAGCTCCAGCGCGTTGCCCGACGGATTCTGCGCCACCGCGACCAGGCACGGCACGCCGCCGCCTTTGACATATTCGCCGCGCACGGTGTGGCCGGGGCCCTTCGGCGCGATCATGAACACGTCGATATCCGAACGCGCCTCGATCAGCTTGAAATGGATGTTGAGGCCATGGGCGAAGGCCAGGGCGGCGCCCTGCTTCATATTGTCCTTGAGGTCCTGGACATAGAGGTCGGCCTGCAGCTCGTCGGGCGTCAGTACCATGATGACGTCGGCCCACTTGGCGGCGTCGGCCGGGCTCATCACCTTCAGCCCCTCGCCTTCCGCCTTCTTGATGGTGGCGGAGCCGGGACGCAGGGCCACGGCCACATCCTTGACGCCCGAATCGCGCAGATTGAGCACATGGGCGTGGCCCTGGCTGCCATAGCCGACCACCGCCACCTTCTTGGCTTTGATCAGGCTGACGTCGGCATCGCGATCGTAGTAAACGCGCATTTCGAAAAGGTCCTTTCTCTATCGATCGTACTGAATCGGTTACAGGGGGTGCGGGCCGCGCGCGATCGCCACCACGCCGGTGCGGGAGACGTCGATCAGGCCCAAAGGCTCCATCAGCTGGATGAAAGCGTCCACCTTGTCCGTCGCGCCGACGATCTCGAACACGAAGGATTCATTGGTGGTGTCGACCGCGTGAGCGCGGAAGATGTCGGCGATGCGCAGGGCCTCGACCCGCCGCTCGCCGGTGCCGGCCACCTTGACCAGCGCCAACTCGCGCGAGACCGAAGGGCCGTCGATGGTGAGGTCGCGCACCTTGTGCACCGGCACCAGGCGCGACAGCTGCGCCTTGATCTGCTCGATGATCATCGGCGTGCCCGAGGTGACCACGGTGATGCGCGACTGCTTGCTGCGCGCATCGACCTCGGCCACGGTCAGGCTTTCGATGTTATAGCCGCGGCCCGAGAACAGGCCGATGACGCGGGCCAGCACGCCGGCCTCGTTGTCCACCAGCACCGAGATGATGTGAGTGCGGATTTCCGTCGTCTGCATCGTCATTACACCAGCACCATTCCGTCTTCCGAGACCGGCTTCTGCGCCTTCTCGTCCGGGCCCAGCAGCATCTCGTTATGCGCCGCGCCCGAGGGGATCATCGGGAAACAGTTTTCCTTGGCGTCGACGCGGCAATCGACGATCACCGGCTTGGGGCTGTCGATCATCGCCTGGATGGTGGCATCCAGATCGTCGGCCTTCTCGACCACGAAACCGACCGCGTTATAGGCTTCGGCCAGCTTCACGAAGTCGGGCAGGCTGTCGGAATAGCTTTCCGAATAGCGGCCGCCATGCAGCAATTCCTGCCACTGGCGCACCATGCCCATATATTGGTTGTTGAGGATGAACAGCTTCACCGGCAGGCGGTACTGGCCCAGGGTCGACAGCTCCTGGATGTTCATCTGGATCGAGGCCTCGCCGGCGATGTCGATCACCAGCGCGTCGGGATGCGCCACCTGCACGCCCATGGCGGCGGGCAGGCCGTAGCCCATGGTGCCCAGGCCGCCCGAGGTCATCCAGCGGTTGGGCTGCTCGAATTTGTAGAACTGCGCCGCCCACATCTGATGCTGGCCGACCTCGGTCGTGATGTAGGTCTCGCGGTGCTTGGTCAGCTCGTACAGGCGCTGAATGGCGTATTGCGGCTTGATCACCTGGCTGGTCTGGGCATAGCGCAGGCATTCTTTTTCGCGCCAGATGCCGATCTGCTTCCACCAGGCGGCCAGCGCCGGCTGGTCGAGCTTGTAGCCCTTGGCCTTCCACAGCGCGGTCAGATCCTCGACCACCGAGCCGACATCGCCGACCACCGAAACGTCGACGGCGACGTTCTTGTTGATCGAGCTGGGATCGATATCGACGTGAATCTTCTTGGAATTCGGGGCGAAGGCGTTGATGCGTCCGGTCACGCGGTCATCGAAGCGGGCGCCGATACAGATCATCACGTCGCACTGATGCATCGACCAGTTGGCTTCATAAGTGCCGTGCATGCCGACCATGCCGACCGACAGCGGGTCCGACCCCGGGAAGGCGCCCAGGCCCATCAGGGTCTGGGTGCAGGGCGCGCCGAGCTGGCGGATGAAGGCGGTCAGCGCCTCGCAGGCCTTGGGCCCGGAATTGACCACGCCGCCGCCGATATAGAACAGCGGCTTCTTGGCGTTGGCGATCAGTTCCGCCATCGCCTCGATGGCGCGTGGCTCGGCCTTGGTCTTGGGGCGATAGGTCTTGTGGCCCAGGCGGTTGGGCGGGTTGTAGGGCGCCTTGCCCACCAGGATGTCCTTAGGCAGATCGATCACCACCGGGCCGGGACGGCCATTGGCGGCGACATAGAAAGCCTCGTGCATCACATTGGCCAGCTGAGCGCTGTCCTTGACCAGGTAATTATGCTTGGTGCAGGGACGCGTGATGCCGGTGGTGTCGGCTTCCTGAAAGGCGTCATTGCCGATCAGATGGGTCGGCACCTGGCCGGTCAGGCAGACCAGCGGCACGGAATCGCACAGCGCGTCCAGCAGGCCGGTCACCGCATTGGTGGCGCCCGGGCCGGAGGTGACCAGCACCACGCCGACCTTGCCGGTCGAGCGGGCGTAGCCTTCGGCGGCGTGCAGAGCGGCCTGCTCGTGGCGCACCAGGATATGCTTGATCCGGTTCTGCTTGAAGATCTCGTCATATAGCGGAAGCACCGCGCCGCCCGGATAGCCGAAAATGACTTCGACGCCCTGATCCACCAAGGCTTTAAGGACGACTTCCGCCCCGTTGTAGTGCTGTTCCGACATCTTTTTTCGGCTCCTTCCAGCGATGTGCTTTTTGCACCGCGGGAGGAAAACTAGACGCTCGGAACGCGGCGGTCAACAGGAACGACGAATAAAAGAAAAGATTTTTCCCGGTAAACTTTCTGAATATTTCTCCTGGACGGTCATTTGCGGAATTAATTGATGGCGGAACCAGGTCGTCTGGCGCTTGGCATAGCGCCGCGTCGATTGTTGCGCCAAGGCCAGGGCGTCCGCCAGTGACAATTCGCCGCGCAGATGGGCCGCGAGTTCGGCGACGCCCAGCGCCTTCATCACCGGCAAGGCCGGATCGAGGCTCAGCGCGGTCAGCGCCCGTACTTCGTCGAGCGCGCCGAGATCGAGCATCTTCACCAGCCGCTCGTCGCACGAGCGGTACAGCGCGTCGCGCGGCGGAGCGAGCAACAGGGTGGTGACCTCGGCGTCCAGCCCGCCCTCGCGCGGATCGGCCTGCCAATCGGCCAGCGAGCGGCCGGTCGCCTCCAGCACTTCCCACGCCCGCACCAGGCGCTGGCTGTTGCCGGGATCGAGCCGCGCCGCCATTACCGGATCGCGTTCGGTCAGCTTTTCATGGAAGCGTGCATTGCCCAGTTCGGCGAACAAAGCGCGGGAGGCGTCACGCACCTCGTCGGGAATTTCGGGAATCGGCGACAGCCCGTCGACCAGCGAGCGGATATAGAGACCGGTGCCGCCGACCACGACCGGCAGCTTCCCCTGCCCCCACGCCTCGGCGCAGGCATCCGCGGCCTGGGCACGCCAGATGCCGGCGGAACAGAGCTGATCGGGCGCGAACCCGCCATAAAGACGATGCGGCAGGCGCGCCTGCTCTTCGGCGGTCGGCTGGGCGGTCAGGATCGGCACGCCGCGATAGACCTGCATCGAATCGGCATTGATCACCACACCGCCGAATTCCTGCGCGCAGGCCGAGGCCAGCGCCGATTTACCCGAAGCGGTGGGGCCGGCGATCACCAGCAGCTTGTTCAACCCGTTATTCTCCCGTAAGAAATTTGCACGATGGACTCGATTCTAACCCTGATCGCCGCCGACCGGCTGGACGATAGCATGCTTTCCGCGGTGCGCGAGGTGCTGCCGCAGAGCGCCGCGCCGGTCTGGCTGGCGCCCGGCAAGGCCGCCGATATCGCCTTCGACGGCCTGTCCGAAGCCGAGGCGACGCGGCGGGCCCGCGAGACGCTGAACGGCGCCGCGGTCGATCTGGTCGGACAGGCGGCGGCGGGTCGGCGCAAGAAACTGCTGGTGGCCGACATGGACAGCACCATGGTGATCGGCGAAACGCTGGACGAGCTGGCCGCCCATGCCGGCCTCAAGGAGCAGATCGCCGAAATCACCGCGCGGGCGATGAACGGCGAGATCGACTTCAAGGGCGCGCTGCGCGAACGGGTCGGATTGCTGGCCGGCCTGGCGGCAACCGCCCTGGACGAGACCTACCGCCATCTCGAACTGATGCCGGGCGCGGCCACGCTGGTCGCCACCATGAAGGCGCATGGCGCCAAGACGGTGCTGGTCTCCGGCGGTTTCGACTTTTTCACCAGCCGGGTGCGCGAGCGCTGCGGCTTCGACGAGGATCGCGCCAACCGCCTGGAGATGGCCGACGGCAAGCTGACCGGCCAGGTGCTCGACCCGATTCTCGACCGCGACGCCAAGCTGGCGCACTTGCGCGATTTCGCCGGCCTGCTCGGCCTGGCCCGGCACGAAACCCTGGCGGTCGGCGACGGCGCCAACGATCTCGACATGATCCGCGCCGCCGGCCTCGGCGTCGCCTATCACGCCAAGCCGGTGGTGGCCGGCGAGGCGAAGTTCCGCGTCGATCACGCTGATCTCACGGCGCTGCTCTACGCTCAGGGTTATACTGAAGCGGAGTTCGTCTCCGGCTGAGGAGTGGATCGTGCAGATCGTCGTCACCTATGAGAGCGACGTCGCCAATGCCCCCGCGGGCTTCAAAGCCTGCGTCAACGCGGTCTGCCAATATCTCGACGCGCTGCTGACCTCCCCCATTACCGTGCATATCGGCGTCGGTTACGGCACCGTCGACGGCCAGGCGATGGATAGCGGCGCGCTGGGCGAATCGAGCGGGAACTTCGTGTCGGCCAGCTATTCCCAGGTGGCCGCCGCCCTCAAGGCGCAAGGAACCGCCGGGTCCTCCACCCTGCCCTCCACTTCGCCGGCATCCGGCACGCTGGTTCTGTCAACCGCCGAGGCCAAGGCGCTCGGCCTGCGCTCCAATGCCACCTTCGACGGCTATGTCGGATTTTCCACCAGCGCGCCCTTCTTCTATGACCCGACCCAGTCGCAGCCCGTCCCCTTCAGCGACTACGACTTCTTCGGAACGGTCGAGCACGAGATCACCGAGACGCTCGGACGGGTCTCGTTCCTCAATCAGTCCGATACCTACAGCCTGCTCGACCTGTTCCGCTATGCCTCGTCAGGCGCCCGCCAATTGACCACCGGCTCTCCCTCGTGGTTCTCGATCGATGGCGGGGCGACGCGGCCGCTGGCCTTCAATAATTTCCAGACCGGCGATCAGGGTGATCTCGGCGATTGGGCGACGGCCAACCGCACCGCCGATTCCTTCAATGACGATTCCTTCAACGGCACCCTCAACCCGATCGGCGCCACCGACAAATCGGTGCTGTCGGCCATCGGCTTCGCCGAGACGGCGGCCTCGCAGGCCCTGACCGTGTCGGGCGCGGTGCCGTCCTTGTCGGCTGCCGCGGCGGTGGCCGACAGTGCCAACGGCGCCGATTCCTATGTGCGGGTGGTGGATAGCGGCACCGGCGTCTCGGCCCAGCTCGATCAGCTGGAAAGCCTGGTCAAGAGCCAGACTCTGGCCGGAATCACGCTTACCGGCTCGCCCATCACCCTCTCCATCGCCCAGATGACCAGCGATGCCGGCGTGCTGCAGGCGATCGCGGGCGGCAATTATGGGATGCAGGTCCAGGACAGCGGCGCGAATGTCGCCGCCGATCTGTCCGAGCTGTCGGCACAGATCTCGGCGGGCACCGTCTCGGCCGTGTTTCTGACCGACGGCGCCTTTTACGATTTCAGCCTCTCGCCCGGCCAGTTCGCCGGCTATACCGGGCTGTTCAACGCCATGGGCGGCAATTTCTACGTCACGATCGACGCCACCGGATCGAGCAATCTGACGCTGCACGGCCTGCCCGGCCATGCGACGGTGCTGAGCTTGAGCGGCGCCGCCAGCCAATACACCCTGACACCCGCCGGCGACGGCGTATCCTTCTCGTTTTCATCGAGCGCCGGCACCGATCATTTCGACCATATCGTCGCGCTCGATTTCGGCACGTCGCAGGATTTCGTCGCCACCATGCCGGCCGGCAATGGCGGCGTGACCAGCGGCAACGTCACCGAGCTTTACGGCGCGGTGTTCGGCCGCGAGCCCGACGTGCCGGGGCTCGGCTATTACGAGACTGTGGTGAGGAACAATCCGAGCCTGCCGCTGACCACCTATGCCCAGTGGTTCATCGCGTCACCGGAATATGTGAACAATCCGGCCCATGCTTATGCGCAGACTTCGGCGGGGGATGCGCAGTTCATCACGGATTCCTATCAGAACCTGCTGCATCGGGCGCCGGAGACCGGCGCGGTGGCCTTTTACCAGACCATGATCAACCAGATCACCGCCGGAACCACGCCCGGCACCGCCGCTTTTACGGCGGCCTGGACCTATGCCCATGCCGTGGTGCTGACCGATTTCAGCCAATCGGCCGAGTTTCTGGGCGATGTTCAGATCACCGCCCAGCACCCGGCCGATTCACAGCACTGGCTGTACCTTATTTAGACTTCTTGTCCTTGCCGCTGTCCTTGTCCTTGACGATGTCGTCGACCTTCAAGGGCAGGAAACGCAGCGCGCCATCGCTCTGCACCAGCAGCAGCACCGACTTGCGGTCGGCCTTCTTGGCGGCGTCGATCTTGCCGTTGAGCTCGGCCAGCGACTTCACCGGTTCCTGGCCCGCCTCGAGGATCACGTCGCCGGGGCGCAGGCCGCGCTCGGCGGCGGCGCTGTTGGTCTTGACGTCGGTCACCACCAGCCCCTTGGCGTCGGCCGGCAGGTCGAACTTTTCGCGCAGCGCCGGGGTCACCGGCGTCACCGAGAAGCCGAGATTGGCGACGTTGCCGCCATTGGTGTCCTTCTGCTTGCCCGACGGCTTGTCGTTCTGAGCCTGCTCGATCTCCTTGTCGTCGGGCAGCTCGGCGACGACGACCTTGACGGTCTGGCGCTTGCCGTCGCGCAGGATGCCGACTTCGACTTCCTTGTTGATCGGGGTCTCCGACACGATCAGCGGCAGGCGGGCATATTCGTTGATGTCCTTGCCGTCGAACTTCAGGATGACGTCGCCGCTCTTCAGGCCGGCCTTGGCGGCCGGACCGTTCGGGGTCACGTCGGCCACCAGGGCGCCGCCGTGATCCTTGAGGCCGAGGCTCTCGGCGATGTCGTCGGTGACGGTCTGGATATGCACGCCGAGCCAGGCGCGGCGGGTCTTGCCGTATTTCTGCAGGTCGACCACGATCTTCTGGGCCTGGTTGGCCGGGATCGCGAAGCCGATGCCGATCGAACCGCCGCTCTGCGAATAGATGGCGGTGTTGATGCCGATCACCTCGCCCTTGATGTTGAACAGCGGACCGCCCGAATTGCCCTTGTTGATGGCGGCGTCGGTCTGGATGAAATCGTCATAGGAGCCGGCATTGATGTTGCGCGAGCGGGCCGACACGATGCCGGCGGTCACGGTGCCGCCCAGGCCGAGCGGATTGCCGATCGCCAGCACCCAGTCGCCTACGCGCATCTGATCGGAATTGCCGAAGCTCACCGCCGGCAGGGGCTTGTTGGCCTTGATGCGCAGCAGGGCGATGTCGCCCTTGGTGTCGGTGCCGACCAGCTCGGCCTTGAAGGCCTGGCTGTCCTGCAGCGTCACGGTGATCTCGTCGGCGTCGGCGATCACGTGGTTGTTGGTCACCACCAGGCCGGACGGGTCGATGATGAAGCCCGAGCCCAGCGAGGTCACCTTCTGCGGACGGGCATCCTGCCCGCCGCCATGGCGCTCGAGGAAATCCTTGAACAGTTCGTCGAAGGGCGAGCCCGGCGGGAATTGCGGCATTTCCATGCCGCGATCCGAATTCTTCAGCGTCTGGGTGGTCGAGATGTTGACCACCGCCGGCAACAGCTTTTCCGACAGATCGGCGAAGCTGTCCGGCGCCGGCGCGGCATGCGCCACCGACGCGGCCATCAGGACCAGCGACACGAAAGCGGCCATGATCCACTGCATGTTGACGGCGGATTGCTGCGCGGCAGCCACGCTCCGACCCGATCGCGAAAGAACTTTCACCAGATTGCCTCCATTGCGGGGACCAGGATGACCCCGCCTACTGATTTAAACAGGATTATGTCACTTCCAAGGCGTGTACAGCCCAAAATCGACCAACTTCACCGTCTTTCCGGTGAATGAGCGAAATATTTGAAGAAATCCGAGTCCGGCGACAGCAGATAGGTGGTGTTCTGATCGCCCAGGCTCTCCTTGTAAGCATGCAGCGAGCGGTAGAAGGCGTAGAATTGCGGATCGGCCGAGAAGGCATCGGCATAGATCCGATTGGCATCCGCTTCACCCTGGCCGCGCAGAATCTGCGCCTGGCGCTGCGCTTCGGCCAGGATCACCGTGCGCTCGCGCTCCGCCGCCGCGCGGATCTCCTGCGCCCGCTCGGAACCCTGGGCGCGCGCCTCGGCCGCCTCGCGCTGGCGCTCGGAGACCATGCGGTTGAAGATCGACTGGCTGGTCTGCTGCGGCAGATCGGCGCGGCGGAGGCGCACATCGACCACTTCGACGCCGAGCGGACGGGCGGCTTCGGTCACCTGCAGCAGGATGCCGTGCATGATCTGCTCGCGCTCCGACGACAACACCGACGGCAGCATGACGTTGCCCAGCACGCGGCGGGCCGAGTTGTTGACGATCTCGCGCAGGCGGGAGCGTGCGGCCTCTTCGGTGCGGACCGCCTGGTAGAACAGCAGCGGATCGACGATCTTGAAGCGGGTATAGGTGTCGACGACGATGCGCTTCTGGTCGGCCAGGATCACCTCCTCGGCCGGCGGATCGACGTCGAGCACGCGCGCCTCATAGCGCACCACATCCTCGATGAAGGGCTTCTTGATGTGCAGTCCGGGCGCGAACACCGGGTTGTCGGGATAGGCCACCGCGCCGAAGCGCAGCACCAGGGCCTGCTCGCCCTGGGTCACCACGAACAGCGACGACCACAGCGAGACGATGACGATGCCGGCGGCGATCCACCAGCCGGGATGGGAAAGGCGCTGCATCATTTCGCTCCCGGCGCCGGCTGCGGCACCTTGGGTTTCAACAGATCGGGCAAGGGCAGATAGGATTGCACGGCGCCGCGCGCTTGGGGATCGACCACCACTTTCGGCGCGCCCCTCAAGACCTGTTCGATGGTTTCCAGATAGAGGCGCCGCGCGGTGACGTCGGGCGACGCCTTGTAGCTCTGATAGACCGAGGTGAACCGCTTGGCCTCGCCCTGGGCCAGGTCGGTGACCTGCTCCTTATAGGCCTCCGCCTCCTGGATCAGGCGCTCGGACTCGCCGCGCGCCTTGGGGATGATGTCGTTGCGATAGGCCTCGGCCTCGTTGCGCAGGCGCTCCTGGTCGGCCTTGGCGCGCTGCACGTCGTTGAACGCGTCGATCACCTCATCGGGCGGATCGGCCTTCAGCAGCTGCACCTGGGTCACCGAAATGCCGGAGCCATATTCGTCCAGCAGCTCCTGCATGCGCTTGCGGGTCGAATCGCCGATCGCCTGGCGGTTCTCGAACAACGGCGCACGGATCGGCAGCTGGCCGATGATCTCGCGCATGGCGGATTCGGCGACGATCTTCACGGTGCCTTCGGGATCGCGGATGGCGAACAGATATTTGCCGGGATCGTTGATCTGCCAGAACACCGAGAAATTGACGTCGATGATGTTCTCGTCGCCGGTCAGCATCAGGCTCTCGTCCGAGCCCGTGCGTCCGGGACGGCGCGGCTCGGCGCCGGAACGGTACCCCAGCTCGATATGGTTGATGCGGGTCACCGCCGGGGTCAGCACCGACTCGATCGGCACCGGCAGATGGTAATTGAGGCCGGGCTGGGTGAAGCGCGCCACCTTGCCGAAGCGCAGCACCACGCCGATTTCCTCGGGATTGACCTTGTAGATGCCGGTGGCCGCCCACAGCAGCACCAGGGCGCCGACCGCATAGGCGATACCGCGCTTATTGCCGCCGCCGGGCAGAAAGCCCTTGAGCCGGTCCTGCCCACGCCGCAGCATGGCCTCGATGTCGGGAGGCTGTCCGCCCGGACCCCCGCCCCATGGTCCGCCACTCTTCGGACCATTGCCCCACGGACCGCCATTATTGCCGCCGCCGCCGCCTTGCCCGCTCCAGGCCATTTTCCACCTTCTCGCAAAGACCAAGCCGCCTTATATGACACATCAGGTATTTATTAAAGGAGCGGTGATGGCCGAGGTGAATGAGGGTGTGGTGCTGCGCACCCTGGAAAGCGTGATCGACCCAGCAAACGGCAAGGACATCGTCACACTCGGCATGGTCTCCGGGATCGTCGTCAAAGGCGGGCACGTCGCCTTCGCCATCGATATCGAGCCGAAGCGTGCCGGCGAGATGGAACCCCTGCGCAAGCAGGCCGAAAAGCTGGTGCATGATCTGCCCGGCGTTCTGACCGTCTCCGCCGTGCTGACCGCCGAGCGCGCCCAGCATAGCCCGCATCCGCAGCAGGCGCCGCAGATGCCGCGCATCGGCGGTCATGGCTCGGGTTCGACCGAACAGCTGCTGACCAATGTCAAATCCGTGATCGCCGTCGCCTCGGGCAAGGGCGGCGTCGGCAAATCGACCACCGCCGTCAATCTGGCCCTGGCGCTGAAGAGTCTCGGTTTGTCGGTCGGCCTGTTCGACGCCGACATTTTCGGCCCGTCGCAGCCCCGCATGCTGGGCATGAGCGGCGTCAAGCCGACTCATGCGCCCGACGGCAAGAAGATGGCGCCGATCGAAGCCTACGGCATGAAGGTGATGTCGCTCGGCTTCATGATGCCCGAGGACAATCCGGTGGTCTGGCGCGGCCTGATGGTGATGGGCGCGCTGGAGCAGTTCATGAAGGACGTCGCCTGGGGCGATCTCGACGTGATGGTGATCGACATGCCGCCGGGCACCGGCGACACCCAGCTGACTATTGCCCAGCGCGTCAAGCTGGCCGGCGCGGTGATCGTCTCGACCCCGCAGGACATCGCCCTGATCGATGCGCGCAAGGGCATCAACATGTTCAGCAAGGTCAATGTCCCGGTGCTCGGGCTGATCGAGAATATGAGCATGTTCCACTGCCCGAATTGCGGCCATGAATCGCACATCTTCGGCCATGGCGGCGCCAAGGCCGACGCGGAACGGCTCGGCGTCGACTTCCTCGGCGAGCTGCCGCTCGATATCGGGCTCCGCATCGCCAGCGACGAAGGCAAGCCGGTGGTGGTGCACGACCCTGAAGGCCCGATCGCTCAGCGCTACCGCGCCATCGCCGAGAAAATCAAAGCCAAGCTCTAAGAAGACAGGAACGCCGCCATGACCGACACGCCTTTGTCCCTGCTCCGCGCCGAACTCAAGCGCCGCGGCCTCGACGGCTTCATCGTGCCGCGCGCCGACGAGCATCAGGGCGAATATGTGCCGGCCTCGGCGGCGCGCCTGGCCTTCCTCACCGGCTTCACCGGCTCGGCCGGCGCCGCGGTGGCGCTGCAGGACCGCGCCGCCGTGTTCGTCGACGGGCGCTATACGATCCAGGTCGCCGCCGAAGTCGATGCCAAGCTGTTCGCCTATCTGCATCTGATCGAACAGCCGCCGCACCGCTGGCTGGCCGAGACCCTGCCGGCCGGCGCCAAATTCGGCTTCGATCCCTGGCTGCACACGCCGGATCAGGTCGCCCAGCTGAAGGAAGCCTGCGCCCAGGCCGGTGCCGAGCTGATCGCGGTCGAGACCAATCCGCTCGACGCGGTGTGGGCCGACCGTCCGGCCGCGCCGCTGACCCCGGTGGTGCCGCATCCCGACAGCTTCGCCGGCCGATCCGCCGCCGAAAAGCGCGGCCTGATCGCCCAGGAACTGACCGCCAGGAAAAGCGACGCCGCCTTCCTGTCGGCGCCGGATTCGATCGGCTGGCTGCTGAACATCCGCGGCAACGACGTCGAGTTCACCCCGCTGCCGCTGTCTTTCGCCATCATCCACCAGGACGCTTCGGTCGATCTGTTCGTCGATGGCCGCAAGGTGCCCGCCGACACCAAAGCGCATCTCGGCAAGGATGTCCGCCTGCATGAACCCGCCGCCCTGGAAGCTGCGTTGAAGGCGCTGAAGGGCAAGCGCGTCCGCTTCGATCCGGCCACGTCGCCGGCCTGGGCGCTCGACCGCCTGACCGAAGGCGGCGCGATGATCGACCGCGCCTCCGACCCCTGCCTGCTGCCGCGCGCCTGCAAGAACGAGATCGAGCTGAACGGCGCCCGCGCCGCCCATCTGCGCGACGGCGTGGCTCTGTCCAAGTTCCTCGCCTGGCTGGCGGCGGAAGCGCCCAAGGGCACCGTCACCGAGCTGTCGGCCACCGACAAGCTGGAAGAATGCCGCCGCGGCGGAAACCTCTATCAGGGCCCCAGCTTCGCCACCATCGCCGGCGCCGGCCCCAATGGCGCGATCGTGCATTACCGCTCGTCGCCCGCCACCAACCGTCCGTTGGAGAGGGGCCAGATCTTCCTGATCGACAGCGGCGGGCAATATCTCGACGGCACCACCGACGTCACCCGCACCGTGGCGGTGGGTGAAGCCGGTTCGGAGGAGAAGCATCGCTTCACGCTCGTCCTGAAGGGCCATATCGCCCTGGCCCGGGCCCGCTTCCCGGCCGGCACCAGCGGCTCGCAGCTCGACAGCCTGGCGCGCAAGCCGCTGTGGGATCACGGCCTCGATTACGACCATGGAACGGGCCATGGCGTCGGCTCGTACCTGTCGGTGCATGAAGGCCCGCAGCGCATCGCCAAGAACAACAATTCCCAGGCCCTGCTGCCCGGCATGATGCTCTCGGACGAGCCCGGCTACTACAAGACCGGCGCTTACGGCATCCGCATCGAGAATCTGATCGTGGTGCGCGAGGAAGAGCAGAAGAGCGAACGCCCGGTGCGCGGCTTCGAGGTGTTGACCCTGGCGCCGATCGACCTCAATCTGGTCGACCGCGATTTGCTGACCGAGGACGAGGCGGACTGGCTGAACGATTATCATGCCCGCGTCCGCGACAGCCTGACCCCGCTGGTCGATTCAGCCACCGCCGCCTGGCTGTCCGACGCCACCCGCGCCATCTGAGGAAGCCCATGCCGAACCGCCGCGAATTCCTGGCCGCCAGCGCTGCCGCCACCCTGATTGCGTCTTCGCCGGCCCGAGCCGCCAAACCCTCCACGGGCAAGGCCGTCGTCGTCTCGACCTGGGATTTCGGCGTCGCCGCCAATCAGGCCGCGTGGGAAGTCCTGTCGAAGGGCGGCTCGGCGCTCGATGCGGTGGAAGCCGGCGCGCGCATCCCGGAAGCCGACATGCGCAATCACAGCGTCGGCCGCGCCGGCTATCCCGACCGTGACGGCCATGTCAGCCTTGATGCCAGCATCATGGACGAAAAGGGCAATATCGGCGCGGTCGCGGCGCTGGAGCATATCGCCCATCCGATCTCGGTCGCCCGCAAGGTGATGGAAAAGACCCCGCATGTGCTGCTGGTCGGCGAAGGCGCTTTGCAGTTCGCGCTGGAGCAGGGCTTTCCCAAGGAAGAGCTGCTGACGCCGGAATCCGAAGCCGCCTGGAAGGAATGGCTGAAGACGGCGAAATACCAGCCGGTCGCCAACAGCGAGATGAGCACCTATTCCAAGGGCCCGTCGGCCATGCCGGGCGACAAGAACAACCACGACACGCTGGGCATCCTGGCGCTGGACGATCAGGGCCGCCTGTCGGGCGCCTGCACCACCAGCGGCATGGCCTGGAAGCTGCGCGGCCGGGTCGGCGACAGCCCGATCATCGGCGCCGGCCTCTATGTCGACGGCGATGTCGGCGCCGCCACCTCGTCGGGCGTCGGCGAGGAAGTGATCCGCAATGTCGGCAGCTTCCTGGTGGTCGAGCTGATGCGCCAGGGCCGCACGCCGCAGCAGGCCTGCGAAGAAGCGGTGAAGCGCATCGTCAGGCGCAAACCCGAAGCCTCGAAGGATCTGCAGGTCGGGTTTCTGGCTCTGAACAAGAAGGGCGAGTCCGGTGCTTTCGCCCTTCAGGACGGCTTCGTCTTCGCCCGCTGCGACGCGACGAAGCAGGACCTCGTCACGCCGTCGAAGCATTTCTATCCCTGAGCCGCCACCCGGACGGTCCGCGCCGTCCATTTGGCCAGGGCGGCGAACAGTTCGTCCGGCTCGAACGGTTTGTTGATGTGATCGTTCATGCCGGCCGCCAGGCTGGCGTCGCGATCGTTCTGCAAGGCGTTGGCGCTCATGGCGACGATCGGCATCTCGGCGAAGCCGGGACGTTCGCGGATGAGGCGGGCGGCGGTGAGCCCGTCCATCACCGGCATCTGCACATCCATCAGCACGATGTCGAAGGGCCCCTCCTCGAGCTTCTTCAACGCCTCCTCGCCGTTCTCGGCCAAGGTCACCTGGGTTCCCGCCACGGTTCCCAGCAGTTCCTGGGCCAGCATCTGATTGATGGCGTTGTCCTCGACCAGCAGGACACGCAGGCCGCGGATCTGCCGCAGCATCGCGGCCTCGTCCCCCGCCTTGGCCAGGGTTTCGCCCCGCACCGCCGCCTCCACCTGGCGTATGTCGGGCTGGGCGAACAAGGCGGTGAAGTAAAAGCGGCTGCCCCGCCCCGGCTCGCTTGCGACACCGATATCGCCGCCCATCAGCTCGACCAGCTGCTTGCTGATCGCCAGGCCCAACCCGGTGCCGCCATAACGCCGGGTGGTAGAGGCATCGACCTGAATGAAGGGCCGGAACAGCGTCTCGGCCTGTTCGGCGGTCATGCCGATCCCCTCGTCGCGCACCGTGAAGCGCAGCATCACGCGATCCCGCAATGACGGCAGGCGCTCGATCTCGATGCCGATCTCGCCGGCCTCGGAGAATTTGACGGCATTGCTGACCAGGTTGATCAGCACCTGCCCCAGCCGCAGCGGATCGCCCACCAGCCAGGTCGGCACATCCTCGCCACGGCTGACCACCAGGGCCAGGCTCTTCTCGGTGATGCGGTGCTGCACCACCAGCCGGACCCGGTCGATCGCCTCGTCGAGCGAAAAACAGCTTTGTTCGAGGTCGAGCCGGCCGGCCTCGATCTTCGAAAAATCCAGAATGTCGTCGAGAATGCGCAGCAGCGACCGGGCGGCTTTGCGCGCCTGGGTGAGGTAGTTGCGCTGCTCGTCGGTCAGGTCGGTGCGGAGCGCAAGATCGGTCATGCCCAGCACCGCGTTCATCGGCGTGCGGATCTCGTGGCTCATATTGGCCAGGAATTCGCTCTTGGCGCGATTGGCGGCCTCCGCCTGGATCAGCGCGTTGGTGAGCACGCGGCTGCGCTCGGCGGCCCAGCGGCTTTCCTGCAGCTGGCGCTGGCGCTCTTCGTTCTGGAGCGCGAGCTGGCAGAGCTGGACGCAGGCCTCGACCATGTGCCGGTGCATGGCCTGGATCGGCCCGGGTTGACGGTAATACAGGCCGAAGGTGGCGCCCACACGGTCCGGCGACAGAAAGATCGGGGTCGACCAGCAGGACGCCAAGCCATGGGACAATGCCAGCTCGCGATAATCCTCCCACAGGGGATCGGTAGCGATGTCGGTCACTTCGACCGCCTCGCGGCGCCAGGCCGCCGTGCCGCACGAGCCGACCTTGGGACCGACCGGTATGCCGAACAGCATGCGGTTGTAACTGACGGGGAGGCTGGGACCGGCCAACGGTGACAAGGAGGTGCCGTCGGCGCTGACCTGCATGACCGAGCAGATGACGCCCGGCGCCAGCTTCTCGACCTCCGCGCACAGCAGAGTCATGACCTCGACCAGGGAGCCGCACAAGACGAGTCCTTCGAGGACCTTGCGTTGCAATTCGCCGATGGCTGCCCTTTCGCGCCGGCCGGGATCGTCGGTGATCATCAGGGTGACCACTCCGTCCCGCCCCGCCGTCCAGGACAGCTCGCAAGGCGCCTCGGCGCCGCCGCCCAGACGCATCATGATCTCGCCCTGCCGCGTATCCCCGTCGGGAACGGACAGGATGCGCGCGCGGTCCGGTCCATCCGGCACGATCTGGTCCAACGCCGTGATCGGGCCGGCCAGGTTATGGAAGTGCCTGTTGGCCGACAGGGCGGCGCCGTCGCGTGCGACGCGCAGCAGGGCCGCCGGAATGTCATCGAAGGAGTTGGGATGCGTCATGACCATACCCACAGCGTGACCAGGCCGGAAAGCATAGCCGCAAACGGGACTGCGTCAATTGACCTGGATCAGTTCCCCAGCCAATTCCGCATATGGCCGGTAACGGCTTCGGGCCGTTCGACGGCCGCCATATGACCGCAATCGGGGATCAGGGCCAGCACGGCGCCTGGAATCTCGGCGGCGATCGCGCGCTGGCTGTCGGCAGGCGCCCAGGGATCGTCGGCGCCGCCCAGCACCAGCGTCGGGCATGAGAGTCCCGGCAGTACGTCGCGCGCGTCGCGGCGCTTCAGCGCGGCCTTGATCTGGCCTTCATGATCGGCCGGAGAGCAGCGGCACCACATCTCGATCAGCGGATCGACCAATTCCTTCTCCGCCCGCCGCGAGGGATGCAGCACCGGCGGTATCCATTGCTCCGCCAAGGCGCGGATACCGTCGCGATTGGCGAGGTCGATCAGTGCGGTGCGCTTTTCCGCCTCGCCCGGCAGCAGCGGATGGACGCCGGTGCTGAGCAAAGCCAGACGCTCGACACGCGCCGGCGCCCTCCGCATCACCTCCAGCGCCACCCGCCCGCCCATCGAATGTCCGGCCAGGGCGAAGCGGTCCGGCGCCAAAGCGAGAACCCGCTCCGCCATATCGTCGAATGAGTCCTGGCCTCGGAAATCGGCCACCAGAATGGTGCGCTCTTCCCCGAACGCCGCGATCTGCGGCGCCCAGGCGGTTTCGTCGCACAATAGACCGGGCAAAAGAACCAGTGTCGTCGCCATCCCTACCACCAGATCGAGGCATCGAAACCGAAGGTGCGCGGCAGCCCGCGGAAGGAGAAGCCGCCCGGCGAATATTCGGCGTTATATTTCGTATCGAACAGGTTCTTGGCCCAGCCGGCGAACTCCCACATGCCGGTCGAGAAACTGACGCGCAGATTGACCAGATCGACCGGAGACCGCGACGTGTCCACGCAGTAGGTGTAGGTCGGCGCGCCGCAATTGAGATCCGCCCCCGGGGTCCACCAGGTGGTGCCGATGCGCTGATATTCCAGCCGCCCGAACAGAGAATTGTCGCCGATCGGCTGGCGGTATTGCACGGCGGTGGTGAGATTGTATTTCGACACGTCCGGCGCCTGGTTGCCGATCCAGGTGGGGTCGGGAGCCTTGGTGATCCGGCTGTTGGTATAGCCATAGCCGGCCGAGACCGAGACATGGTCGGTCAGCTTGTAATTGGCGGCGATATCGAAGCCCTCATAGGTCGCCTCGTTGATATTGCCGAGATTCTGCGTCGCGTTGATGGCGACATATTCGAAGAAATAGGGATTGTGCGAGGTGGTGTAATAGAGCGACCCATCCAGCGACAGACGATGGTCCAGCACATCCGTCTTGCCGCCCACTTCCCAGGTATTGGCCACTTCGGCCTGGAAGATATCCCCGACACCGGGGATACCCAACCCGCCCACGCCGGTCTGGTTGAAGCCGCCGCTGCGGAAGCCCCGCCCCCAATCGGCATAGAGGGTCATGTTGTCCTCGGGCTTGTAGCGCAGGGTCACTTTCGGCTGGACGGCGCTGAAGCTGGCATCGCGGGTCAGGCCGGTCGGCGCCCCGCCGATCAGGCACAGCCCGCCGATGCCGTTATAGATGGAGCAGCCGCTATTGGGCGTCAGGGTGCGGTTCTGGCGGCGGTCGTCATCGTAGCGCAGCTGCGCGTCGAGCTCCCATTGCTTGTCGATCTCCGCCGTCACATCGCCATAGACCGCCCAGGCCCAGTTGCTCTGCGAATCGGCCAGGTAATAGAGCGACGGATTGAGCGGATTGGTCGACGGACCGCGATAGACCGGATACACGCCGAAGCCTTCATCCAGCAATGTGGTGGTCGAAATGAAGCGGTCGGTATGGACGGCATAGGCGCCGCCCATCCAATGCAGCCACCCGTCCTGCGCGGAGGTCAGGCGGACATCTTCGCTGACCGCGCTGGTGTTGAGATACTGGCTCTGATTGAGGTCGCCGAACCCGTAAAAGGCCTGTCCCTGCGCCAGCGGCAGATAGGGATAATCGTCGCCGGTGACGATTTCCTTGACCTTGTCGTAGGCGCTGACCGACGTCAGCGTGGCGAAGCCGAGATTTTTGTCGAGTTTCAAAGAGATATCGACCATGTCGCGCCTGTCGATGCCCTTGTTGTTGACCTCGACCGGCGTGATGGTGTCGGCGTTGACGTTGTTCGGTCCCTGATAGGAATTGTACCAGAAGCCGGTGGTGTTGAGCGACGAGAAGGACACCCGCGCGTCGGCGGAAAAATCGGCGTTCGGCTTGTAGAGCAGCTTGAAACGGCCGGAGATGTCGTGCTCCGGATCGGCGCTCTGATCCAGATAGTCGTTCTTGATGTAGCCGTCGGTATTCTCGTACTGCACCGTGCCGATGAATTTCAGCACATCGGTGATCGGCCCGCTGGCCGACTGGGAGACGGTGACGCCGGGGCCGTTATCCACCCCGACATGGGTCTTGAACTGGAAGCTGTCGGTCGGTTCCTTGGTATTGATCAGGATGGCGCCGCCGATGGCGTTGCGGCCATAGAGACCGCCCTGAGGCCCTTTGAGCACTTCGATATCCTGGATGTCGAACAGGCTCTGATTGAATTGCGATGGATTGATCTGCTGCACCCCGTCCACCACCACGGCGACCGAGGGCTCACTGTTGCGGGCCTGCGCGATGCCGCGGATGATGACGAAGGAGGTGCCGGCGTTCTGCGTCTGAACGAAGGTGACGCCGGGCGTCTCGGCGAGAAAATCGGCCGGATTGACGATGCCGCGCGCCTCGATGTCCTCGGCGGTGAAGGCCTGCACCGAAGCCGGAACGTCCTCCAGCTTCTCGGCCCTTTTACGCGCCGTGACCACCACCTCCTGCAGGTCCGGCTCGGTCGCCTGGCTGGTCTGCGCCAGGGCGGGCAGCCCGGGCGCCAATGCCAGGATCGAGCCGAGCAGCGCGGCGCGGCCGGCGAATCTCCCTTTCGGTTTCTGTGCGTTCATCGTTCTCTCCCCAGATATTCGATAGGCCCGGATCTGCGTCCGGTGCAGGCAAGGCTCCGCCTTCGACGCCCTTTCGGGCATCGGCTCGGCAATCGGCACTCAGTGTTTCAGTGCGGCGTCAGGCCTTGACCCAGCCCGCGCCCCGCTTGGTGTTGTTGGTCGCGACGTCCTCCTCGGCCAGCCACAGGGCCAGCGTCTGGTGCGCGGTCTTGCCGGCGTCCTTCATCATCTCGGCGGTCTGCGGCACGCGGGTGGTCAGCTCGACCTGCATGCCGTTGGGATCGTGAAAATAGATCGAATAGCAATAGCCGTGGTCGGTCTCGAACACCGGCACGTCATGCTCGGCCAGCCGCTTCTTGAAGCGCTCGATCTCGCCCTTGCCCTCGACGGTCAGCGCGATGTGATGGGCGAAGGGATTGGAATTTTCGAATTTGTTGAGCGACGTGTCGTAGGAGGTCTCGTCCGACTTGAACTGGAAGAAGGCCAGGCAGCTTCCGTCGGTCATCTCGAAGAAGGTGTGGACGTAATTGTCCGGCTTGCCGGTCACCGGGTTCATACGCTCGACCCAGGTGCCGATCAGCGGCATGCCGAGGATGTCCTCGTAGAAATGCCGGGTCGCCTCCATGTCGCGGGCATGGAAGGCGTGATGATGCAAAGCGCCGACGCGGTTCTCGCGGCGCTTGCGATCCAAATTTTCGTCAGCGCCCGTCGACCGTGACGGTTCCCTCTCGATAGACATGTCGGTTCTCCCTTGTCGCAATCTCGGCGGACGGCCATTCTCCGGGCCGCCCCGTCAGCGCACGTCTGATGTCGCCGCCATCCTCGTCCAGCAGCGGCGCGGCCTTGACCGAGCCGGCCCGCTGGCCGTCGAACACGAAGGCCGGGCGGACGGCGAGTTCCGCCCCTTCGCTGCGCTTGTCGACCGGAACGATCATGCCCAGATGCCGGGCCTGGTCGTCCTCTACCGCCTCGGGGATCGAATTGACCGGGGCGAACGGCAGATCGTGATTGGCCATGCGCGCCAGCCAATGCTCCCTCGGGTGACTGCCGACGATGACATTGAGCGCGTCGAGCAGGGCGCCGTAATTGTCGATCCGCAGCAGGCGGGTGGCGAAGCGCGGATCGGCGGCCAGCGCCTGGGCACCGATCGCCAGGACCAGATTGTCCCAGAATTTCTCGATCGAGGATAAGTGAATGGCAAGCAGCTTGTCGTCGCCGCAGCGCAGAATGAAAGCCTGGGCCAGCTTGGGCCGGTCGACCGATTTCGGCACGTCGCCCAGGGCGAAATAGCCGGTGAAGGGCTCGATGGCGAAATGCATCATCGCTTCCAGCATCGAGATTTCCAGATGCCGGCCGATACCGGTCCGCCCGCGTTCGACCAGCGCGCCCATGATGCCCATCGCGGCATAGAGCCCGGTGATCGCATCCGCCATGGCGGGACCGAGCAGGCGCGGCTGGTCGACATCGATGGCGACGCCGAGGAAACCTGACAGCGCCTGGGTCACCGAATCATAGCTGGGCCGGTGGATATAGGGCCCGGTCTGGCCGAACCCGCTGATCGAGCAATAGACCAGCCGCTGATTGATCCCGCTCAGCGCTTTCCAATCCATGCCCATGCGCTCAGCGGCGCCGGGGCGGAAATTCTGGATATAGACGTCGGCCGACGCCACCAGCCCGCGCATGACGGCGCGGTCGTCTTCCTTCTTGAGATCCAACGCCAGGCTGCGCTTGTTGCGGTTATAGGCCTGGAAGTGGGCGCTGTAGAGGCCGTTGCGGAAATTGCGGTAAGGGTCCCCCTCGCCCGGCGATTCGACCTTGATCACATCGGCGCCCAGATCGGCCAGGATCATGCCGGCGCAGGGGCCGGTGATGAAGGTGCCTTGCTCGACGACGCGGATGCCTTGAAGAACCTTGATCATGCTCATCCTGTCAATTTTCGTCGGGAACGAAGCCGTCGGGCGCGTCCCCGGAATAGGTGATCGAGGCCGCCGCCGCATGAGCCATCGCGAAGCCGATCGGTTCCTGCTGCTCCTCCAGCAGATGGGCGATCAGACTGGCGGTGCGGGCCAGCAGCGGCACCCCCTTCAACGCCAGCAGCGGGTAGCCGGCATCCAGCAGGACCGCCGGAATGGCGCCGGAGATATTGACCTTGAGCGGCTTGCCGGTCAGTTCCGGCAGCAACGTCTCGATGGCGCGCACCGCCGCGCAATGCGGGCCCGACAGGCCCTGCTCGGCAGCGATGGCGAACAATTTCTCGGCGCGCGGATCGCCGCCCTTGTGCAGCGGATGGCCGAAGCCGGGGATCGCCTGGCGGGCCGCTCGGCGCTCGGCGATCAGGCGGCGCGCCGCGTCCGGACCGTTCGGCTCAGCCGTCACCGCGGCGAGGAACTGGCCCGCCGCCTGGGCGCTGCCGAGGATCACCGAGCCGCAGCCCAGCAGACCGGCCGCCACCGCCCCCTGCAGAGCCTCGGGCGAGGCGGCCAGGGTCATGCGGGCGGCGGCGACACTGGGAACCAGGCCGTGCTCGGCGATCGCCACCAGGGCGGCGTCGAACAATGCGCGCTGGCCGGCGCTGGGCAGGGAACCCGCGATCAGCAGCCAGGCATGGTCGGTGAAGGAGATCGAGCCCATCAGCCCGGCCACCAGATCGCGCCCCCGCACGATGATGGTTTCCGGATTCGAAGCGCAGATGGCGCTGCTCTTCGCGCTGCTGGACCCGATCTTCACGCCTCGCCTCCCGCTTTATTTTTCGCTTATCGAAAATTATTTCACTAAGCGAATTATGAAAGAACCGAGACGGCACTGTCAAGAAGGCGGGCTTACGACGAAAGTAGGGGAGGGCCGCTAGGCCTGATTTCACCACGAAGACACGAAGGCACGAAGGATAGGAAGACGCGCCGCAGGCAATCATTCCCTCCTTCCCAGCTTCGATCTGGGAAAACAGGAATGACTGCGCTCCGCGCTTTTCTCCTTCTTCGTGTCTTCGTGTCTTCGTGGTGAAAAGAAGCGCTAATCGCGTTCCAGCGAATGGCGGAGCGCAGGATAGCGCAGCAGGGTTTCGCTGATCTGGCCGGCGGTGCGGCGCAGTTCGGACAGGCGGGTCTCGACCAGCTGCTCGGGCGACAGGCGGCCGGAATAGCCCGACGAATTGACCGATGCGATGGGACGGCCGGGGCCGGCCATGATCGGCACGGCGATGGAGGAGACGCCGTAAGCCAGCTGGTCGATGACGATGGAATAGCCGGTCGCCCGCACGTCGCGGATGATCTCCGTCAAGCGCGCCGGGTCGGTCTCGGTAATGTCGGTCAGGCGCTCCAGCTTCGTCTCGCCCAGATAGCGCTCGAGCGCCGCATCGCTCAGGCCGGCCAGCAGCACGCGCCCGAGCGAGGTGGCATAGGCCGGATAGGTGACGCCGGTCCCGGCGATCGGGCGGGTCGCGCCCTGTTCGGAATGATGCGCGACATAAAGAATGTCGTCGCCGTTCAGCACCGCCACCGAGGCGGCATCGCCGAAAATCTTCACCAACCGCCGCAATTCGGGCAGCAGCGCGTCCTCGACATGGGCCGAGCGCAGATAGGCGGAGCCCAGGGTAAGGATCTTCGGCGTCAGCAGGAAACGGCGATTGACGCAGCGGACGAAGCCGAGCTGCACCAGCGTGTGCAGGCTGCGGCGCGCAGTGGCGGGGCTGAGGCCGGTGCGGCGGGCGACGTCGCTGAGGGTCAGTTCGGGGGTCGCGGCGTCAAACGCCTGGATGACGCCGAGCCCGCGCGCCAGACCTTCCACGAATTCCTTGTTGTCCGCTCTGTTGTCATTTTCGGTCATCGCACAAAAGCACCTCAGGACGCTGGCGGTGTCAATCGCCGTCCTGCTCGAACCAGTGCTGCGCCTGGGACGGCGCGGTGGTGCCCGCCTGGCGCCGCTTGGCCAGTTTCTGCAGATGGACCAGATTCTTCTCGGTGACTTCGGCCAGGCGGGTGGCGCCGATCTGGCGATAGACCTCCAGCGCGCCGTTGATCGTCTCGGTCGCCTCGTCGAGCGAGACCTTGCCCTTGCTGTGCTTGGCCAGCATGAACAGCGCGGTGCCCAACGTGTTCATGCTGGCCGCCCAGGCCAGGGGAACGCGAGCGAGCGGCCGCAATTCGAGAGAGGCGCGCGCCGTCTCGATGGCGCGTTCCAGCACGTCGGTGCTTTTCATATGGTCGCCATAGACCTGCAGCACCTGCGCCAGATTGTGCATTACGTCGGCCCAGCGGTCGGGCGCCTCGTGGCGGGTGAAGACCTGCAGCGCCGATTGCAGCGCGACCAGCGCCTCTTTCAGCAGGTCCGAACTGCCGGTCATCATGTCGAGCTTGTAGAGCGCCAGCCCCAGGCGATTCTGCAGCCCGGCCCATTCCTGGGGATAGCGCGCCGGAACCAGGCATTCGATCGCCGATTTGAACTCGGCCACCGCCAGTTCGATCCAGGCCGGGTCGCCGGTCCGCTCGCTCTGCGCCGCCAGCAGCATGCCGAGATGCTTGTGGATCTGCGCCTCGTCGATGCCGCGATAATCCGGCTGGCTGCGCAGCAAAGCGGCGCGATAGGCCTCGACCGCCTGCTGAATCCACGGACCGGTCGGATCGACGGCGCACAGGTACGCCAGCGCATGCCCATAACAGGCCAGCGCCGTGCGCTGCTGCTCCAGCGTCCAGGTCACCGGCAGGCCGGCCAGCAGCCCTTCCAGCCGCGCCTGGACGGCGCGCAGCAGCATGGCCTGCTCGGTAGCGCGCCCGTCATTCGGCTCGAGCGCCGCCAGCAGGGTGATCGCCAGAATGTCGGCGGCCGGCGGCTCCTGGTCGCCGGGTATCTCGAGGGTGGTGAACGGACCGAAACAGCCCGCCCGCTCCTCGTCGCCCTTGCCCTGGGGGGTGAACCATAAACTGTACCCGTCGGCATGGACGTCGCCCCAGATCACCAGGTCGAGATCGGTCTGCCGCGACAGGATCTGGCGCGCGCCGGCATGCGCGGCGGCGGCCTGCTGCTGATCGGCGCCAGGCTCGATCTGCAGGGAATTGGGCAGGATCTGGATGCTGATGCCCGGCTCGGCATCCAGCAGCGCCGCCAGCGCCCGGGTCCAGGCGCCGTCGACGTCGTTATTGACGGTGCACAGGCCGATGGTGAAGGTGCGGCCGGCCTCGATGCGGCGGTCGAGGCGCTTGCGGCTCAGCCATTTCTTCAGCAGCGACCAGATGCCGCCCAGGGCACTGCCGCGATTGACGGCCTGGCGCTCGGCCTGTTCCAGGATCAGCTGATGCACGCCGCGCAGCCGCTCGGCCAGCATGCCGCCGATGCGCTGGGCGGCGCCGGGCTCGGTATTGAGCCACTCGATCATCATCGGACGGGTGACGACGCGGATGCGGCTTTTCTCGGCGGCGCGCGCGGTGACGTCGTAGGGCGTGTCGTCGAAGAGGGTGGTTTCGCCAAAGAAATCCAGCGGGCCGAGCAGACCGACCAGAACCGGCCCCTGCGCCCCGCGGCGCGTCAGCTCGACATGGCCCTGCACCACCATGTAGGCGTTGGCACTGGGCTCGCCTTCACGGAAGATCACCTCGTCGCGACCGAAAGTTTTTTCTTCCGCTTCCACAACCCCTCCGCGACAACAGTAACAAATTGTACTGTGCCCGCAAAGGAAACGCGATCAGAACAACTGGTCGAGCCGCAGCGAATAGCCGATGGTGAAATACCAGTCCGGCGCGGCGCCGTTCAGTCCCTTGCCGAGCAGAATATCGAGCTGATGGGTCTGATCGAGACGGTATGAGGCGCCCAGATCGGCGGTGTTGGATGGCGCCGAGCCATGCCGGTAGGTGCCGGTATATTCGACGAACATGCCGAGCGTGTCGGTAAGGTCGCATTCCAGATCGAGACTGGCCTGATGGTCGGTTGCGGTCTCGATGTCGCCGGGATGGAAGGTCGCGACATATTGCGCCGCCAGCGTCACCCCCTCCTCCAGCTCCACCGATGCCGGAACCTGCACATAGGGTTGCGCCCCGCGCCCGGCGACCGCCCGCGCACCGGTCGGCAGGGCGACCCCGGCCGCGGCCCACAGCTGGAACGGCTCGGGCAGCCCGTCGAACTGATGCTTGATCCCCGCCGCCGCATCGCCGAACCCGCGCGCGCCCTGCCCGAAAGCGTGGGTATAGTCGGGCAGGTCGACCACCACCTCGGTACAGGATTGAATGCCCAGGCGCAGTCGTGTTTCCGGCGCGTCCAGGCTGGTCACCCCGCCGCCGCGCAAGACGCCGGCACCGGTCTCGATCTGCAGGCTGCCGGGCGGCACGGTGGCGCTGTCATCGGGCGAATCCGGCCGGTCGGTATCGATCGGATCGGCGATGGTCGAGCATTCGGCACGCACGGCGGCCGGCCAGACGGCCAGCCCCAGCCCGACTGCGCAAAGCAGTGTGGATATCCCCTTCATACGCCATAATTATCACAGCGGGCTCAGAAGATGTGATCGAAGCGGAACGAATAGCCGATGGTGAAATACCAGTCCGGCGCGGCGCGGTTTACGCCGAAGCCCATCTTGAAATCGACCTGACGCAGCGCCGAATAACGCCATGATCCGCCGAAATCGATCATGTTCTGCGTCGCCGTGCCGGGCTGATAGACATTCATATATTCGACGAACATGTCCGTCGTTTCCGTCAAAGCGCGGTCGAGATAGACGCTGGTCTGGTTGACCGGCTCGTTGCCGGCGTCGCGCGGATGGAAGGTCGCGCTGTACATGCCGTTCATCGTCCAGCCGCTTCCCAGTGCGTAGGTCGCCGGCAATTGGATGTAGGGCGCCGGACCGCGCCCCGACAAGCGCTTGTCGCCGGTCGGCAGGGCGACGCCGAGCGTAGTCCACACCGTCAGACCCTCCGGCAGATCCTGGAACTGATGCTTGACCGCCGGCGACAGGTCGGTGGTGCCGGCAAAGCCTTTCCCATGGGTGTAGTCGGGCAGATCGGCCAGGAATTCGGTGCAGGAGAAAGCCCCGAACCGGACGCGCGTTTCCGGCAGATCATAAGTCGTCGAGCCCTGCGCATGCAGGGCGCCGGCGCCGTTCTCGAACTGCAGGCTGCCCTGCGGCACCGCCGCGCTGCTGTTGGGGCCGGTCGGGCGGTCGGTGGCGATGCCGTCATCCGCCGACAGACAATCGGCGCGCGCGGCGCTGCCGAGGGCCGCCGCCACGAGAGCGGCGCCCAGCAGAAGGCGGGCGGCCGAGATCAGGCCGTCCTCACGTCGGACTGGAACCGCGAGACTTCGTTCTCCAGCTGGCCCGACTGGGGGATCAGGCTTTCCGAAGCGCCCAGCACCTGGGTCGAGGCGGTCCGCGCTTCCTGGGCCGCCTGGATGTCGCGGGCGATCATGTTGATCTCGTCGATCCGTTTGACGATGGCGCCGATCGCCAGCGCATAGGCCTTATGGGCGAAATCGGCGATGAACCGCGCTCGCCGGACATTCATGGCGATGGCGGGCTCGCCCCGTTCGGTCATGTCCCCATAATTCGCGCTGACTCGCCATGTCCCGAACGAGGACAAGAGGGTGGTGCAAATCATCACGATCGCCAGAAGGGCGATCACTCCGACGATTTTGGCTGAGACCTTGGCGTTGTCGATGAGCATGTCGCCTCCGGTGCAAAAGACCCCGAGTTCACACAGCCCTCATGCAGGCGGATTGCCCGCCCCCTATATTTTCGTATAGGGGCACTCTACCAAAATCGAGACTCGCTCACACCGAGAAATATTTCGCCTGGGGGTGAAGCAGCACGATCGCCGAGGTGCTCTGCTCCGGCTCCAGCTGCCATTCCTCGGACAGGGTGATGCCGATGCGGTCGGCCCCCAGCAGGCGCAGAAGCTGCTCCTGGTCCTCGAGATGCGGGCAGGCCGGATAGCCGAAGGAATAGCGCGAGCCGCGGTAATTCTGCCTCAGCAGCTGGTCGACCTCGCGGGCATCCTCGGCGGCGAAGCCCATCTCGGCGCGGATGCGGGCATGAACATATTCGGCCATCGCTTCGGCCACTTCGACCGACAGGCCATGCAGGAACAGGTAATCCTTGTAGCGGTTCTCGGCGAACCAGTCGCGCGCCACATCCGAGGCATTCTGCCCGACGGTGACCACCTGCAGCCCCATCACGTCGCGCTCGTTCGAGCCGATATCGCGGATGAAGTCGGCGATGCACAGGCCGTTCTCCTGCGCCTGGCGCGGGAAGATGAAGCGCGCGGCCTCGGTCTGGCCGTCCTCCTCGAACAGGATGACCGTATTGCCGTCGGCGGCGCAGGGCCAATAGCCATAGGCCGCCTGCGGGCGCAGCACCCCGTCCTTCTCGCACTGCTTCATCATGTCGAGCGCGATCGGGCGCAATTCCTTGGCGGCCCAGGCCTTCCACTCATCCAATGAGCGGCCGGCCTTCTTGTAGCCCCAATGGAACTGATAGAGCATCGTCTCGTTGATCAGCGCCGTCAGGTTCTGCATCGGCACTTTCTCGATGATGCGCGAGCCCCAGAAGGGCGGCTTGCGCACTTCGGCCTGGCGGGCCAGGTCGTTGCGGCGCAGCTTGATCTCTTCCCAATCGACCGGGCGCAGCGGCTCGGCCGGCGCCTTGGCGTGGCCCAGGGTGCGGCGTTCGTTCGAGGGGCGGTTCTTGCGCTTGGCCTTGACCTCGGTCATGTAGTCGTCGAAGCGGTTCTCGACCACCCGGGCCATCAGATCCAGCCCGTCGAAGGCGTCGCGCGCATAGGCGACGCGGCCGGCGCCATAGGTGTCGACGCAATCCTCCTCGACGAATTTGCGGGTCAGCGCGGCGCCGCCCAGCAGCACCGGGACATCCATGCCCTCGCGCGTCATCTCCTCGAGGTTTTCCTTCATCACCACGGTCGATTTGACCAGCAGGCCGGACATGCCGACAGCGTCGGCGTTATGTTCCCGGGCGGCGCTCATGATGGTGGCGATCGGCTGCTTGATGCCGAGATTGATCACCTTGTAGCCATTGTTGGTCAGGATGATGTCGACCAGGTTCTTGCCGATGTCGTGCACGTCGCCCTTGACCGTCGCCAGCACGATGACGCCCTTCTCGGCGCCTTCGGTCTTGGGCATGAAGGGTTCGAGGAAAGCCACCGCTGCCTTCATCGTCTCGGCCGATTGCAGCACGAAAGGCAGCTGCATCTTGCCGGCGCCGAACAGCTCGCCCACCACCTTCATGCCGTCCAGCAGCAGCTGGTTGATGATGTCGATCGCCTGCCAGCTCTTCAGCGCCTCTTCCAGGTCGGCTTCCAGGCCGGTGCGGTCGCCGTCGACGATGCGGTTCTTCAGGCGCTCCTCGACCGTTTCGGCTCGCACCTTCTCGGCCTTGACCGAGCCGTCGCGGCCCTCGAACAGGGCGATGAAGGCGTGCAGCGGGTCGTAGCCCTCGGACCGGCGGTCATAGATCAGATCCTCGGCGATGCGCACTTCCTCGGGATCGAGCTTGTGCAGCGGCAGGATCTTGCTGAAATGCACGATGGCGCCGGTCATGCCGCGCTTGACCGCGTGGTCGAGGAACACCGAGTTCAGCACCTGGCGCGCCGCCGGTTTCAGGCCGAACGAGATGTTGGACAGGCCGAGGATGATCTGGGTGTCGGGCAACTCCTTCGAGATCCGCTCGATAGCCTCCAGCGTCCACAAACCGAGTTTGCGGTCGTCCTCGTTGCCGGTGCAGATGGTGAAGGTCAGCGGATCGAACATCAGGTCCGCCGGGGCCAGCCCATGCTGGTTGACGGCGAAATCATAGAGCCGGTGCGCCATGCCGACCTTGCCTTCGACATCCTTGGCCATGCCGACTTCATCGATGGTCAGGGCGATCACCGCGGCGCCGAACTTCTTGGCCAGCTCCATGCGGCGGACCGCCGGCTCCTCGCCATTCTCGAAATTGATCGAGTTGATGATCGCCTTGCCGCCATAGAGCTTCAGCGCCGCCTCGATGACGGGCAGCTCGGTGCTGTCGATCACCAGCGGCGCATTGACCGAACCGGCCATGCGGCTGACCACCGCGGTCATGTCCCTGATTTCGTCGCGGCCGACGAAAGCGGTGCAGATGTCCAGCGTGTGGCTGCCTTCCTTCACCTGCTCGCGCGCCATGGCGACGGTGGTGTCCCAATCCTCGCGCTCCTGCGCTTCGCGGAACTTCTTCGAGCCGTTGGCGTTGCAGCGTTCGCCGATCGACAGGAAGGCATTCTCCTGGCGCAGCGGCACCGAGGAATAGAGCGAGGCGACCGACGGTACCCAATGGACGTCGCGCTTGACCGGCGCCGGACGGACGGCGCTGCCGGCATGCTTCTTCAGCATCGCATCGACGGCGCGGATATGATCCGGAGTGGTGCCGCAGCAGCCGCCGAGCAGATTGACCTTTTCCTCCAGCAGGAATCGCTCCTGCCACACCGCCAGGGTTTCCGGCAGCAGCGGATAATGGGTCTTGCCCTCGACCAGCTCGGGCAGGCCGGCATTGGGCTGCACCGAGATCAGGCCCGGCCAGTTGGCCGACAGCCAGCGCAGATGCTCGCTCATCTCCTGCGGGCCGGTGGCGCAATTGAGGCCGATCAGCGGCACGCCCAGGCTCTCGATCACCGTCGCGGCGGCGGCGATATCCGCGCCGACCAGCAGGGTACCGGTGGTCTCGATGGTGACCTGGACGAAGATGGCGGTGTCGGTGCCGGCCGCCGCGCGGGCGATCTTGGCGGCATTGACCGCGGCCTTGATCTGCAGCGGGTCCTGGCAGGTCTCGATCAGGATGGCGTCGACGCCGCCGGCGATCAGGCCGTCGGACTGGATCTTCAGCGCCGCTTCGAGGGTGTCGTAATCGACATGGCCCAGCGAGGGCAGCTTGGTGCCGGGCCCGACCGAACCGACCACGAAACGCTGGCGGCCGTCGGCGAATTGTTCGGCGGCTTCGCGGGCGATCTCGCCGGCGCGCTTGTTGATCTCGTAGGCCAGTTCGGGAATGCCGAATTCGGCCAGGGTCAGCGGGCTGCCGCCGAAGGAATTGGTCTCGACCATATCCGCGCCCGCTTCGAAATAGCGGGTGTGGATGTCGCGCACCACGTCCGGGCGCGACAGGCAGAGAATGTCGGTGCAGTTCTCGTGGCCCTGGAAATCGCCGTCCACCGAGAGGTTCATCGCCTGGACAAGTGCGCCCATTCCGCCGTCGCACAAGAGAACACGGTCGGCGAGAACCTCTAAAATCTTACTCATGAGACCTTATCCTGCTGGGGCCTGACACCGAGTATATGGCAGATGGCGTAGCTCAAATCAGCCCGGTTCAACGTATAAAAGTGGAATTCCGACACGCCGGCGCCGGCCAGGGCGCGGCATTGCTCGGCGGCGACGGTGGCGGCGACCAGGCGGCGCGTTTCCGGGTCCGCGTCCAGCCCGGTGAACAGATCGGCCATCCAGGGCGGCACAGAGGTACCGCAATTTCCGGCAAACCGGGTGAAACCGGCGAAATTGGTCACCGGCATGATGCCCGGCACGATCGGCACCGAAATTCCCGCCGCCACGGCGCGGTCGCGGAAGCGCAAGTAATGTTCGACATCGACGAAGAACTGCGTGATCGCGCGGCTGGCGCCGGCATCGATCTTGCGCTTGAGATTGTCGAGGTCGGCCTGCGCGCTGAGCGCTTCCGGGTGCGGTTCGGGATAAGCGGCGACGCTGATCTCAAAATCAGCAATTTTCTTCAAGCCAGCGACCAGGTCGGAGGCGTATGCATATCCCTGCGGATGCGGGCGATAGGGTTTGGCGCCGTCCGGCATGTCGCCGCGCAGGGCGACCAGATGACGGATGCCGGCTTCCCAGTACCGCTCGGCCACCGCGTTGATCTCGGCCTGGGTCGCGGCGACGCAAGTGAGGTGAGCGGCCGGTTTGATGCCGGTTTCACGGGCGATGCGCACCACGGTCTCATGGGTGCGCTCACGCGTGCTGCCGCCGGCGCCATAGGTGACGGAGACGAAACGGGGCTTCAGCGGCGCCAGACGGGTGATGCAATCCCACAGCGCGGTGAGCGAAGCGTCGCTCTTGGGGGGGAAGAATTCGAACGACACCTGGAAGGAGGAAGCCCCCGACGAATCGGGCCGCCAGGGCAAAGAGGCGATGTCCGGCGCCATGAGATACTCCTTCGAGGGACGGGGGCAGACAACTAAACCCATCCAGCGACATTGAAAAAGCAAAATTTGTGTCTATGTGACAGGGATCGTTTTCGCATGTGCCGCAATGCAATAATTTGTCACCGTCGGCGGCTGGTCTTTTTCGATCTTCTATGTTAGCCAAAGGATTGAAGGATGAGGCAGCCTTGCTGCGGTGCGCCATTTTCCCCGGATTCATTCATGTCCAAAATCAATTCCACTAAATTGGTATCGATCGCGGGTCTCGTCGCGCTGCTGGCGCTGGCGGGCTGCGCGACCCCTCCTCCCGCCGACGATCCCGACGCGGTCGCCGAGTTCCAGCAGATCAATGATCCGCTCGAACCGATGAACCGGGACATCTTCGATTTCAATGAATGGCTGTATGACAACGGCCTGACCCCGGCCGCCAAGGTCTATCGCTATGTGGTGCCGCGCTTCGGCCGCGACCGCGTCGCCGATTTCCTGGCCAACCTGAAGACGCCGGTCATCTTCATCAACGACATCTTCCAGGGCAACGTCACCCGCGGCGGCGTCACCCTGCTGCGCTTCGTCCTGAACTCGACCTTCGGCGTCGGCGGCATCATGGACGTCGCCACCCCGATGGGCATTCCCGGCCATATCGCCGATGTCGGCGAAACCCTGGCCGTATGGGGCGCCGGCGAAGGCTTCTATCTGGTGCTGCCGCTGTTCGGCCCGAGCAACCTGCGCGACGGTATCGGGTTGGGTATCGAATCGACTCTCGATCCGCTCAGCTATTACCTGGCCGACAACCATATGCGCTGGGTGTCGACCACCCGCTTTCTGATCAGCGGCCTGTCGGCCTATGAGGCTTATATGGACAATCTGGAAGACGTGAAGCGCACGTCGCTCGATTACTACTCGGCCCTGCGCAGCCTGTCGCGCCAGCGCCGCGATGCCCAGATCCAGGACGCCAAGTCCGGCAAATGGGCACCCGTAGACCCCGTCAAGAAATAACGAGAACGATCATGAAGCATACTCTTTCCCAGCTCCTGTCCCGCCTGCCGCAGACCCTCGCGGTCCTGCTGCTGGCCAGCTCGACCCTGCTGGCCTCGCCGGCCGGCGCCGCCGACAAGTCGTCCGACGACGCCAAGGACTTCATCCAGAACCTGGCGCAGCAGGCGATCTCCACGGTCGCCCAGCGCGACCTGGCCGACAGCGAGCGCAACGACCGTTTCCGCCGCCTGTTCGTCGCCTCGTTCGACCTGCCTCAGATCTCGCAGTTCGTGCTGGCCCGCTATTGGCGCACCGCGACGCCCGAGCAGCAGCAGGATTTCATCAAGCTGTTCCAGGAAGTGCAGGTGCTGAACTGGGCCCAGCGCTTCAAGGATTACAAGGGCGAGAACCTCGCCGTGACCGCCTCGGGCAAGGATGGCGACAAGGGCTTCGTCGTCGAGTCGCAGATCAACCATCCGCCGGCCCAGCCGATGCCGGTGCAATGGAAGGTCCACCAGGCCGATGACGGTACGCTGAAGGTCACCGACATCGTGGTCGAGGGCGTCAGCATGGCCATCACCCAGCGCTCGGACTACAATTCGATGCTGCAGGGCAATGGCGGCAAGGTCGATGCGCTGTTGACCGCGCTGCGCACCAAGGTCGACCAGATGCGCGCCGCCAGCGGCGGCTGAGCGCATCCGGAGAAAGTCGGAAGGGCGGCGGCGCTGAAAGGCATCGCCGCCCTTTTTGTTTGGGGGTCTGTCTGGGGCATTGGGGGAGGGAAAACCGCATGAGCTTGCATATCCGCGACGCCGTCGAGGCGGACATGGCGGCGGCGCTGGAAATCTATACGCCGCATGTGCTGCACGGATTGTCGACCTTCGAGGAAGTGCCGCCCTCGCTCGGCGAGATGATCGACCGCCACATCAAGATCGTCGATCTCGGCTTGCCTTACCTGATCGCCGAACTGGACGGAAAGCCGGTCGGCTATGCCTATGCGACCACCTACCGGCCGCGTGCCGCCTATCGCCACACAATCGAGGATTCGATCTATGTCACCAGCGGTTTGGCCGGCCAGGGCATCGGCCAGGCCCTGCTGGAGGCGCTGATCGAACGTTGCGAACAGGGTCCGTGGCGGCAGATGCTGGCAGTGATCGGCAATAGCGGCAATGCCGGCTCGATCGCCCTGCACAGCCGCCTGGGCTTCCAGCCGATCGGCACCCTCAATTCGGTGGGCTTCAAGCTCGGCCAATGGGTCGATACCGTTCTGATGCAGCGGCCGCTGGGCGAAGGCGCCGGCAGCATCCCGGCCCCGCCCGAATAATAATTCGCACACGATTTAATTTTGCGCTTGACGCCAGCTTCGTTTAGGTAGATACACATCGCATCCGATTGCATCGGACACGATTTAAATCTCTTCGACAAGGAACCGAGACCATGAGCAAGATCGAAAAAGTGCTGGTTACCGGCAAGTCCCACACCACCGCCGTCGACCGTGTCGGCGTGTCCCCGAACCATGACGACCGCCTGAACCTGACCCTGAGCGGGCCCGGCACCCCGGAGCGCAAGCTCGAAGCCGCCCTCCCCCATCCGACCGCCGAGCAGTTGTTCGCCGGTGCGTGGTCGGCCTGCTACATCTCGGCGCTGGGCGTGATCGCCAAGCAGAAGCGCGTCGAGCTGCCGCGCGACCTGGCCGTCGATGTCGAGGTCGATCTGGGCCTGGGCGACACCGGCTTTCTGCTGCAGGCCCGCCTGACCGTCAGCATTCCCGGTTTCGACCGCGCCCTGGCCGAGGAAATCGCGCACGCCGCCGATCAGATCTGCCCCTATTCCAAGGCGACCCGCGGCAATATCGACGTCGCGCTGACCGTGAAGTAATTGGGATCTGGAATGAAAAGGCCGCGTCCGGAACCGGACGCGGCCTTTACTTTAGCGATGAGCCCGTGGTTTGTATTTGATGCGGCAGAACAATTCAAAAGGATCGCAAAATCCTCAAGGAGGCCAAAGACAGCCACCGAAAGCAGCCACTCTGTCATGTAACGGAAATAATTTATGAATAAACAAACCCGAAAATCTTGCGATTAGGTCGCTTTTTTACCTTTGCAAGTCAGGAAAATCCGCACATTCGGCTAAATTTTTCGTTATATTCTGTATCATTTATTGTTGAACCCTTTGCTCCTGGGATAGTGACGCCCTGACCTAGCGTCAATTCAAGGAGCAAGATCGTGACTCATCTCCCGCAGAATTCGCGTTCACGCCGAACGGCGCTGTCGATCTCGACGGCCCTACTTACCGCCCTGTCGCCGACCGCGGCCCTCCTCGCCCAGACCGTGCCGGTCGAAACCATCATCGTGCAAGGGCAGCGCAACACGGGAACAGCCACCGACATCGCGCCAACCTCGACCCCGCTGGACGCGATCCAGCCGACATCCGTCATCAACCAGGATTTCATCGAGAAGAACCTGCCGCTGTCGACCAACTATGACGAAGCGATCAAATTCTCGCCGAGCGTCTTCAACACCGCGCCGAACGGCCCCGGACTTGCCGAAAGCCAGAACATCAGCATCCGCGGCTTTCAGGATGGGCAGTTCAACGTCACCTTCGACGGCATTCCGTGGGGCGACGCCAACGATTTCACCCATCATTCGACGTCCTATTTCATGGCGCACGATCTCGGCCAGATCTCGGTGGACCGTGGTCCCGGCACCGCCGCCACCATCGGCAACGCGACTTTCGGCGGCACCGTGTCGATCCTGTCCAAGGCGCCGGACGATCAGCTGTCGATCAAACCCTATGCTTCGTATGGCAGCTGGAACACCGCCACCTATGGCGCCGAAATCGACAGCGGCAAGATCGAGCAATATAACGGCGCACGCCTGATGCTCGATGGCGAGGGCCTCAATAGCGACGGCTATCTGACCGACATGGGGCAGCAACGGCAGAACGGCTTCCTGAAATATATCCAGCCGATCAGCGACAACACTACCCTGACCTTCGTCGCCATGTTCAACCATATCGAACAAGGCATCTCGCTTGGAGCGACCAAGGCGGAAATCGCCCAGTTCGGCCCGAACTTCGCCCTGTCGAACAATCCGGCCAGCCAGAATTATTCCGGCTTCAATCATGATTCGATCCGCACCGACTTCGAATATGTCGATCTCGAGTCCGACCTCGGCGACGGCTGGGATCTCGATTCCAAGGTCTATACCTACGCTTATTACCACACAGGCCTGAACGGCGAAGACCCCAACGGCACCTTTCCCAACGGAACCCTCTATGGCGCCAATGACGTGCCAGGCCAGCTGCTGGAGAACAATTACCGCTCGATCGGCACCATCACCCGGGTCAGCAAGGATTTCGGCCTGGTCGAGATGAAGACAGGCCTATGGTACGATCACCAGTGGAACGACCGGGCACTCTCGGATGTCGATTTCAGCCAGGGGCGGGCGATCAATCTCGCGCCCGATGCGGTGAACCAGGATGGCACGGTCGATGGCTATGTCCGCCTGCTCCACCAGGATCTGACCACGATCCAGCCTTACCTACAGGCCGACATCAAGCCGATCGACGGCCTGACCCTGTCACCCGGCGTGCGCTATTCCTATTTCGACCGCCATGTGGACTCGGTGGTGAACGTCACCGGCGTCACTGACCAGGCCTATGACAACAGCTACTCGAAGACGCTGCCCTCCTTCTCGGCCAATTACCGGATACAGCCGGACTGGGCGGTCTATGCGCAGGTGGCGCAGGGGTTCCTGGCCCCCAACGAAAAATATGTCAATCCGCTCAGTCCCGGCTCGACGAGCATCAGCCCCGAGGAAAGCTGGAATTATCAGGCCGGCACCTCATTCCAGAACGGCGGCTGGTCGGCTTCGTTCGACGGCTATTACATCGATTTCTCCAACCTGATCGGCAGCACCACCGTCGGCGGGCAGCAGATTTTCTACAATCAGGGCGGAGTGATCTATAAGGGCCTGGAAGCCGAGCTGACCCGCGTGATCGGCTATGGCGTCAGTCTCTACGGCAACGGTTCGCTGAACAGCGCCAAGGACAAGCAGGGCGGTCTGTGGATCGCCAACGCGCCGCAGGCGACCGCGGCGTTCGGCGCGATCTACGACCAGAACGGCATCTCCGGCTCGATCCTCGGCAAATGGATCGGCAGCCGCTACGGCAACAGCGGCCAGACGGAAGGGCTCGATCCCTTCTACACGGTCGATCTGGCGCTCGGCTATCGGGTCGAGAATCTGAGCCGAACGCTCAAGGACGCGTCGATCAAGCTCGAGATCAACAACCTCACCAACGTGACCAAGATCATCAACTATGCCGGCTCGACCAACGATTCCGCCGGAACGTCGCTCTATTGGACGCAACCCGGACGCAGCTACTTCGTCACCCTTTCGGGGACGTTCTGATCCGGTACAGAAAAGTGTAAAGGGGGCGCATGCGCCCCCTTTATTTCAGTTCCGCGCCAGCGGCTTGTACTTGATGCGGTGCGGCTGGTCGGCATCGGCGCCGAGACGGCGCTTCTTATCGGCTTCGTAATCGCCGTAATTGCCCTCGAAATACACCACCTGGCTGTCGCCCTCGAAGGCGATGATGTGGGTGGCGATACGGTCGAGGAACCAGCGATCGTGGCTGATGACCACGGCGCAGCCGGGGAATTCGACCAGGCTTTCTTCCAGCGCGCGCAAGGTATCGACGTCGAGATCGTTGGTCGGTTCGTCGAGGAGGATGACGTTTGCGCCACGCTTGAGCATCTTGGCCAGGTGCACGCGGTTGCGCTCACCGCCCGACAATTGGCCGACCTTCTTCTGCTGATCGGCGCCCTTGAAGTTGAACTGGCCGACATAGGCGCGGCTCGGCATCTTGCGCTTGCCCAGCTCGATTTCATCCAGGCCGCCCGAGATTTCCTCCCACACGGTCTTGTTGGCGTCGAGCGCGTCGCGCGACTGGTCGACATAGCCCAGCTTTACGGTCTCGCCCACCTTGAAGGTGCCGCTGTCCGGCGTCTCGCCGCCGGTGATCATGCGGAACAGGGTGGTCTTGCCGGCGCCGTTCGGACCGATGATGCCGACGATGCCGCCCGGCGGCAGGCGGAAGGTGAAGTCCTCGATCAGCAGACGATCGCCGAACGCCTTGTTGATGTGGCTGCCCTCGAGCACGAGGTTGCCGAGGCGCGGGCCCGGCGGGATGACGATCTGGGCGACCCCTTCCTGCTTCTCCTGGCTTTCGGCCACCAGGGTCTCATAGGCGGTGATACGCGCCTTGTTCTTGGCCTGGCGGGCGCGCGGGCTGGCGCGGACCCATTCCAGCTCTTCCTTGATGGTGCGCTGGCGGGCCGATTCTTCCTTCTCCTCCTGGGCCAGGCGCTTTTCCTTCTGCTCCAGCCACGAGGTGTAATTGCCCTCGAACGGCAGGCCATGGCCACGCTCGAGTTCGAGAATCCAGCCGGTGACGTTGTCGAGGAAGTAGCGATCGTGGGTGATGATCACCACGGTGCCCGGATAATCCTCGAGGAAGCGTTCCAGCCAGGCGATCGATTCGGCGTCGAGATGGTTGGTCGGCTCGTCGAGCAGCAGCATGTCGGGGCGCGAGAGCAGCAGGCGGCACAGCGCGATGCGGCGCTTTTCACCACCCGACAGCACCTTGACGTCGGCGTCGCCCGGCGGGCAGCGCAGCGCGTCCATGGCGATCTCGACCTTGCGCTGCAGGTCCCAGGCGTCGAGATGGTCGATCTTTTCCTGCAGTTCGGCCTGTTCGGCGATCAGGTCGTTCATCTCGTCGTCGGTCAGTTCCTCGGCGAAGCGGGCCGACACCACCTCGAAGCGGTCGAGCAGCGCCTTGGTCTCGCCGACGCCGTCCATGACGTTGCCCAGCGCGTCCTTGCTCTCGTCGAGCTGCGGCTCCTGGGCCAGATAGCCGATCTTGACGCCGTCGGCGGCCCAGGCTTCGCCGCCATATTCCGTATCGATGCCGGCCATGATCTTGAGCAAGGTCGACTTGCCGGCGCCGTTGTGACCGAGAACGCCGATCTTGGCGCCCGGCAGGAATGACAGATTCAGGCCCTTGAGAATTTCCTTGCCGCCCGGATAGGCCTTGGTCAGATTTTTCATCACATAGACATATTGATAGGCGGCCATATCCTGCTTCCTTTGCAAATGATCGGGGAGTTGAAGCACGCCCGGGCGCGGATATCAAGCGACAGGAAGGCTGCAATGCGTCCGGCGATTTTCCTGCTCTCCTGCCTGCTGTTCGCCACGTCTGTTGCAGCGCGGGAAAACGGTGCCGATGCGCGGATCGGCAAGGCGCTGGTCAGCGTCACCGCCCTGCGCGACGATGTGCTGCGCATCCGCATCGCCCCGGACGGCTCCCTGCCCGCCGACGAAAGCTGGGCCACCCTGCCGGAGGCACGCAAAGCCTCGGTTCCCGTGACGCCGGACGGCGCCGCGGGTTTCCACACCCAATCGCTGAGCGTGCGGATCGATCCGAAATCCGGCACGGTCCGGGTGACCGATCCCACGGGCAGGATCATCTCCTCCGGTCTCGGCTGGCGGACGGACGGCCCGGGCTTCCGGCTCGATTTCGCCCTCGATCCGGCCACCCATATTTTCGGGCTGGGCGACAAGATGGGGCCGCTCGACCGGCGCGGCCGGCAATTCTCGCTGTGGAACACCGATGCCTATGGGTTCCAGGAATCGACCGACCCGCTCTACAAATCGATCCCCTTCTTCCTGACCCTGACCGAGGGACGCGCCGCCGGGCTGTTCCTCGACGACACCTTCCGCACCAGCTTCGATTTCGGCGCCGTGCATCCCGACCGGATCGGCATCGAGGCGGCGGGCGGGCCGATCGATTACTATGTCTTCGCCGGCCCCGATCCGAAAGCGGTTCTGCGGGCTTATGGCTGGCTGACCGGCACGCCGCCCTTGCCGCCGATCTGGGCGTTCGGGTTCCAGCAATCGCGCTATGGCTATAAATCCGACGCCGAGATCCGCGAAGTCGCCGGCCGCCTGCGCCATGACCGCATTCCCGCCGACGTGATCTGGTTCGACATCACCGTGCTCGACCACAACCGGGCCTTCACCACCGATCCGGTCAATTTCCCCGACTTTCCCAAGCTGGTTTCCGATCTCGACGCGATGGGACTGCGCTCGGTCATCATCACCGACCTGCATCTGGCCGCCCAGCCGGGCTATGCGCCATTCGACAGCGGACTGGCGGGCGATCACTTCCTCAAGAACCCCGACGGCTCGATCTATAAGGGACCGGTCTGGCCCGGCCCCTCGGTCTTCCCCGATTTCAGCAAGGCTTCAGCGCGCGCCTGGTGGGGCACGCTCTATGAGGAGCTCTATAACCGCACCGGCGTCGCCGGCATCTGGAACGACATGAACGAACCCTCGGTGTTCAAGGTTCCCGGCCTGACCATTCCCGACAGCGTCCTGTCCCCGGGTCTGCACAATGTCTATGGCATGCTCAACAGCCGCGCGACCTATGAGGGTCTGCTGACGCTGCAGCCCGATCGCCGCCCCTTCGTCATGACCCGCGCCACCTATGCCGGCGGACAGCGTTACGCGGTGACCTGGACCGGCGACAATTCCGCCACCTGGAACCATCTGCGCCTGTCCACGCCGCAATTGCTGAGCCTGGGTCTGTCCGGCATTCCCTTCGCCGGCGACGATCTGGGCGGCTTCACCGGCACGCCCTCGCCCGAGCTGCTGACCGAATGGCTGGCCATCGGCATGTTCAATCCGATCGCCCGCGACCATAGCGAACCGGAATCGGCCCGCCAGGAAGTGTGGGTGCATGGGCCCGAGCAGGAGGACATCCGCCGCCGCTTCATCGAGACCCGCTATCGGCTGATGCCCTATATCTACGGCCTGGCCGAGGAAGCCTCGCGCACCGGTATTCCGATGATGCGGCCGCTGTTCCTCGAATTTCCCGCAGAGAAAGAGGCCGGCGGCGAATTCCTGTGGGGGCCGTCGCTGCTGGTGGCGCCCTCGCCCTGGCCCGAAAGTCCGCATCCTTACAAGGTGGTTCTGCCCGGCGGCGGCGACTGGTTCGATTTCTGGACCGGCGCCAAGGTGGATGGGGAACCCGAAATCCTGCCTGAACCGGGCAGGCTGCCGGTCTATGTGCGGAGCGGCAGCGTCATTCCCAGCCAGCCTTTGGTTCAAAGCACCAAGCAACTGCCCGACGGCCCGCTGACCCTCGACATCTATCCGGGCCCCGATTGCCATGGCTCCGTCTATGCCGACGATGGCGAAACCCTGGCCTATAAACGCAGCGCCTATTACCGCCAGTCTTTCACCTGCGGCTCGGACCGGCCGGGCGAGCTGCATCTCGACATCGCCGCGCCGGAGGGATCGTTCACCCCCTGGTGGCGGAGTTTTCGTCTGCGTGTCCATGGCGAAACAGAGGTGGTCGAGATCTCTGTCGAAACACCACAGAAAAACCAGCGAATCTCTCTGATGTCAGCGCTGTCTAAATAGTAGTTCCAGTCCAGTCTACTTATATTGCAGCGCACAAGCATACGAATGCATTGGTTTTCTTGATCATCACTGCATACCTATTCATCTTTCACCTCGTTGTAACAGAACGTAACCCCTGAGACATTGAAGCGGGATCAGCGCGCCGGGACACCACGAGAGCGCGCCAGTCGAACGACATAGTCGGGGGAAATGTGAAGAGATTCGGACTCCTGTGCGGGAGCTGTCTGATCGCTGCCGGGGCGCTGCTGAGCGCCTCGCGGGTTTCTGCTGCCGGGCCGACCTGGTCGCCGGCCGCCAAGACCGGCCTGGGCACCGCCTATGCCGATTATTCCGCCAACCGCGACGCGTCCACCGTCTGGTTCTCGCTGGCGGACGGCGTGGTCACCGAGACCATGTTCGGCATGATCCACGAGATCCAGCTGAAAGACCTGCTGTTCGCGGTCAAGGGCGCCGGCTTCGACGAGTCCGAGCTGACCGCGACCACCAGCAAGACCGAGTATCTCGACACCGACGCCCAGGGCCGCCCACGCTCGCTGGCCTATAAGCTGACCAATACCGCCAAAAACGGCCGCTACGAGATCGAGAAGCAGATCTTCACCGATCCGGCCTCGAACAGCCTGTTCCTGCGCGTGATCTTTCGCGCCAAGGGCGGCGCCATCACCCCGACCCTGCTGGCCCATCCCGGCCTGAACGGCCTGATCGGCGGCGAGGCCCTGGATGCCGCGAACGGCGTGCTGCATGCCGAGAAGAACGGCACCCATCTGATCATCAAGAGCGCCCAGGCGCCGGCCCGCACCGCCACGGGCGAGAACGAGCTGCGCGCCGAGCTGGCGCCGGTGAGCGGCGAGGCCACTTACGATTTCGTCGTCAGCTTCGGCCATAGCCGCGCCGAAGCCGAAGCCGCCGCCGACGGCACGCTGAAGCGCGGCCACGATGCCGTGTTGGCCTCCTATGATTCCGGCTGGGAAGGCTATCTGTCGAAACTGTCGGCGCTCGACTCGCTGGCGCCCGAATCCGAGGATGGCGGCAAGCTGCTGTCGGTCAGCGCGATGGTGCTGAAGGCCAGCGAGGACAAGCAGCATCCGGGCGCCCTGATCGCCTCGCTCTCGACTCCCTGGGGCGAAACGGTGTCGGCCACCAAGCCTGCCACCGGCTACCGCGCCGTCTGGCCGCGCGATTTCTATCAATGCGCCATGGCGCTGCTGGCCCTGGGCGACACGGAAACGCCCGTCGCGGCGATGAACTACCTGAAGACCGTGCAGGTCGGCGCCGGCACCCCCGACAATCAGGGCGCGACCGGCTGGTATCTGCAGAAATCCCATGTCGACGGCACGCCGGAATGGATCGGCGTCCAGCTCGACCAGACCGCCATGCCGATCATGCTGGCCTGGAAGCTGTCGCAGGCCGGCCTGCTCGACAAGGCGGCGCTGACCGCCCTCTACGGCTCGCAATTGAAGGCCGCCGCCACCTTCCTGGCCAAAGGCGGCGACGTCGCGATGAAGTTCAACCAGGCGAAGATCGTGCCGCCCAAGACCCAGCAGGAACGCTGGGAAGAGCAGCCCGGCTTCTCGCCCTCGACCACCGCCGCCGTGGTGGCCGGCCTGACCGTCGCCGCCGACATCGCCGATCAGGCGGGCGACAAGGACGGCGCCAAGCGGTACCGCGTCAGTGCGGACAAGATCTCGGCCTCGATCGAAAAGACCATGGCCACCATCAAGCCGGTGCTGGCCCAGCGCGGCCAGGCGGCGAAGCATTTCCTGCGCATCGCGCCGGATGGCCGCCCCGATGCCGGCGATCCGCTGCTGGCGCGCAACGGCAAGCAGGCCCGCCCCGAGGAAAGCTATCTCGATGCCGGCTTCCTCGAACTGGTCCGCTATGGGGTGCGCGCGCCGAACGATCCGGTCATCCTGGCCAGCATCGGCCAGGTCGACGACCGCACCCTGCCCGACGATCTGCGCATCCGCTACGACTTCCATTTCCAGGGCTCGGTCCAGGCCTATCCCGGCTGGCGCCGCTATTCCGACGACGGCTATGGCGAGGATGCGGTGACCGGCGCCAATTTCGGCGCCGAGACCGAAGACCGCCTGTCGACCGATGTCGACGGCCATCAGAGCCCCAATCAGCGCGGCCGCGTGTGGCCGATCTTCACCGGCGAACGCGGCCATTACGAGCTGGCCGCCGCCAATGCCAAGCCGCACGGCGCCTCGGACGCCGACATCCAGCGGGTGCGCGATACCTATGTGAAGGCGATGGAGCTGTTCGCCAACCAGGGGATGATGATCCCCGAACAGGTGTGGGACGGCGTCGGAGCCAATCCGGACAACCGCTTCACGGCGGGCGCCGGCACCGACAGCGCGACGCCGCTTTCGTGGGCGCATGCCGAATACATCAAGCTGCTGCGGTCCTTGCGCGACCGCCAGGTATGGGACCTCTACGCGCCGGTGGCGGGACGCTACGCCGACGCGAAAAAACAGTCTCGATAAAAGCGCCGTTGCACGGCGCGTTCAGGGAAACGAAAGTTCAAGACGAGGGGATCTGAAATGAACAAGACCACGAAACATACGATGCTTGCCGCCAAGCGGGCGCTGCTGGGGGGCGGCGTTTCCCTGTTGGCGCTGGCGATCGCCAGCCAGGCGGCGTTCGCCCAGGAAGAAATCGTCGTCACCGGCTTCCGCAAGAGCATCCAGGACTCGCTGGAGACCAAGCGCAACAGCGACGACATCGTCGAAGCCATCTCGGCCGAAGATCTGGGCAAGCTGCCCGACGAATCGATCGCGGATTCCATCGCCCGCCTGCCGGGCCTGGCCACCCAGCGCAACAATTCGGGCCGTGACCAGTTCATCTCGGTGCGCGGCCTGCCCGCCGACATGACGGTGACCCTGCTGAACGGCCGCGAACAGGCTTCGACCTCGAACAACCGCGACGTCCAGTACGACCAATATCCGGCCGAGCTGGTCAATCAGGTGCTGGTCTACAAGACCGGCGACGCCGCTCTGGTCAATGCCGGCATCGCCACCATCGACATCCGCACCGTCCGCCCGCTCGATTACGGCAAGGAGGCGCTGACCGTCGGCGCCCGCGGCCAGTACGACCTCAACGGCCAGATGATCCAGGGCAGCTCGCCGCTCGGCGAGCGCTTCAACATCACCTATATCGACCAGTTCGCCCACGACACCATCGGCCTGCTGGCGGGCTATGCCCACACCGACAGCCCGAACCAGATCGTGTCGCAGCAGGGTTACGGCTATACCGGCAACAATCTGTTCCCGGGCGGCCTGCAGGACTGGCTGGTCGGCGACAATCTGAAGCGCGACGGCTACACCGTCGCCCTGCAGTGGAAGCCGAACGACCGCTTCGAAGCGAACATCGACGAGTTCTACAGCCGCTATAACGACCAGACCCGCTATGTCGGCCTGGAGAATTCCGGCCTGCCGGCCCCGATCTCATCGACCGCCAATTCCGAGACCCTGGTCTTCAACCCGCAGATCCAGAACTACGACTATCACGAAAAGGACGACCTGGATTCGTTCGGCGCCAATTTCAAATATAAGATCGCCGACGGCTGGAGCACCTCGCTCGATTTGAACTTCAACGACGCGATGCGCAAGCTGCCGGAGCTCGAGCTCTATAGCGGCCTGCCGATCAACGGCAACACCGAGCCGGCGGTCACCATTTCGCGCAATTCGGCCGGCTTCTTCACCGGCAACGGCCAGAGCTATTCCAACCCGTCGCTCTATGCGCTGGGTGAAAATCTCGGCTGGGCGAATTTCTATCCGCAGAACAATGCGGCGTGGGGAAACCCGACCAACAATTTCAACGTCGCCGGTTCGGGCGTGTACAAGAACATCACCACCAAGGACACCATCCAGCAGGTCAAGTGGAACACGGTCCACGATCTGTCGGACCTGCCGCTGACCAATATCGAGATCGGCGTCGACTACAAGGAACGCAAGAAGTCCTACAACTATGTCGAAGCGGAAGGCTATCTGAACAGCCTGAACCCGCAGATGCAGGTGCCGGCCTCGCTGCTGCAGTCGCCGACCAGCTTCTCGCGCTTCGGCTTCGGCGACGTGCTGACCTTCGATCCGGTGGCGGCCTGGACCAGCGGCCTTTACACCTCGCATCCGCGTCAGGACCAGGATTACAACAACTGGTTCGTCCACGAGCGCGTCACCACCGCCTATGTCAAATCGGACATCGCCACCGAACTGTTCGGCCATGACCTGCACGGCAATGTCGGCACCCAGGTGGTCCACACCAACCAGTCGGTGCTGGAATTCGCCGAAAATGGCAGCTGGCCGAACTACAATTTCGTTCCGACCTCGAGCGGCACCAGCTATTGGGACGTCCTGCCCAGCCTGAACCTGATCTACGAGCTGAGCCACGAGGACGAAGTGCGCTTCGGCGTCGGCCGCTCGATGGCCCGCCCGCGCCTCGACACGCTGGCCGGCCCCTATACCGTCACCTATACCCCGGCCAACGGCAACAGCAGCGTCTCGCCCTGGAACGCCACCTCCGGCAATCCCAAGCTGAAGCCCTATGTGTCCGACGACGTCGACCTGTCCTACACCAAATATCTCGGCGACGGCGCCTATGCCTCGATCGCGGGCTATTACAAGAACCTCGAAACCTTCATCTATGACAGCGTCAACATCATCTCGTTCGCCGGCTTCCCGACTTACGGCACACCGCCCAACACCTATCTCGGCCCGTCCAGCTCGTATCATAACGGCAATGGCGGTTCGCTCTACGGCACCGAACTGTCCGGCAACCTGCCCTTCGACAAGATCCATCCATGGCTGAAGGGTTTCGGTCTGCAGGCCAACGTCGCGGTCAATTTCAGCACCATCAACATTCCGCCCGGCACCAATGTCGGCGGCCAGCCCTACTCGCCCAACGGCCAGATCCCGGAACTGTCGAAATGGACCGCGGGCGCTACGCTCTACTACACCTATGAGGGCTTCGAGGCGCGTGTCGCCGACCGTTACCGCAGCTCCTACATCCATGAAGTGCCGCAGTTCGGCGGCGAGCTGGTCAATGTGGTCGGCGCTGCCGAAAACATCGTCGACATGCAGGTCAGCTACAGCTGGGACGAGGGTATGTATAAGGGCCTGTCCAGCAGCTTCTCGGTGCAGAACGCCACCGACGAGCCGCAGAAGACCTACTTCAACAACAACCCCAGCCAGGCCCAATATTTCAAATATTTCGGCACGACCATCATGTGGGGCGTCAGCTACAAGATGTGATTCAGGGTTCCCACCCTGTCCGGGCGGCGCGCTGGAAACAGCACGCCGCCCTCTTTTTTCCCTCAGGCCATCGCCGCGACCGGCGACGCGCAATGCCGGGCGATGAAATCCTCCTGCGTCGGCATCCCCGCCACCTTCTCCCGGCAAACAGTCCGGATGTTCTCAAGAATACGCCGGCTTTCCGACCATTCCACCGCATCGACCAGCGGGTCGTATTGCCGGGGAATGATGTTCTGCCCCAGCATCACCGGCACCCAATTGCCCTCGACGAACAGGAACTGCTCGTTGAAGCGCGCCACCCGGCCGCGGTTGCGGAACATGTCGATGCGGTATTGCAGCCCTTCCGGGATCTTCATGGTGCGGACATGGTTCCACAGGTCCGAATCGGTCCGCTCCACCGCGTGATAATGCAGGATGATGAAGTCGCGCACATGCTCCATCTCGATGCGGCACAGGCGGTTGAACTCGTCTTCGCTGGTCTGGTCGAAATCGGGCAGCGGCATCAGGCCCAGCAGGCGGAACAGCGAGGTCTGGATCAAATGGATGCTGGTCGATTCCAAAGGCTCGATGAAGCCCGCCGACAGGCCGATGGCGACGACGTTCTTGTTCCAGGCCTTCTTGCGCCGCCCCGTGGTGAATTTCAGGAAGCGCGGATCGGCCAGAGGTTTCCCCTCCAGATTGGCCAGCAGCGTCTCGGCCGCCTGTTCGTCGGAGATGTGGCTGCTGGAATAGACATAGCCGTTGCCGGTGCGATGCTGCAGCGGAATATGCCACTGCCAGCCCGCCGCGCGCGCGGTCGAGCGGGTATAAGGTTCGAGCCTGCCGGTTCCCGCCGACGGCACCGCCACCGCGCGGTCGCAGGGCAGCCATTGGCCCCATTCCTCATAGCCGGTCTTCAGCGTCTCTTCGATCAGCAGGCCGCGGAAGCCCGAGCAATCGAGGAAGAAGTCCCCCTTGATCTCGCGCCCGTCGGCCAGGGTCAGGCCGGTGACGAAACCGGTCTCGGGATGCTGCTGCACCGAGACGATCTTGCCTTCCTGGCGCTTGACCCCGCGCTTCTCGGCGTAATCGCGCAGATACAGCGCATAGAGCGACGCGTCGAAATGATAGGCATAGGCCAGCGGATTCGGATCGTCGCCCTTGCCCAAGGTGAATTTGCCGGTATAGGCGGCGACGGCGTTGGGGGAGAATTCCTCCAGCGGGATGGTCTCGCCCATCTGCCGCATCTTCAGCCAGAACTGATGGAAGGCGACCCCGCCCTGCAATTCGACGCCGATCGGGCCGAACTGGTGGAAATAGCGGTGGCCGATATGGGTCCAGTCCTTGAACTCGATGCCCAGCTTGAAGGTGGCCGCGGTCTTCTGGATGAACTCGCGGATGTCGAGATCGAGATAATGATTATAGACCTGGATCGGCGGCACGGTCGCCTCGCCGACGCCGACGGTGCCGATCTCCGCCGATTCGATCAGCTCGATGTCGGCCACCCGCCCGCGGCAGGCGCGGGCCAGCAAGGCCGCGCTCATCCACCCCGCGGTTCCGCCACCGACGATAACGATCTTCATCCCCATTTCCTCTCCCCTTCTTGTCTTATCGTTTTGATGACACTGTCCCAATCCCCCGGCGCGCTTTGGCGCACCAGCCGCAGCGACGGATACCAATCGCTGTCGTCACGCTCCAGCCGCCAGCGCCAATCCGGCGCGTAAGCCAGCAGCACCCGCCCGGGCACGCCAAGCGCCCCGGCCAGATGGGCGACCGCCGTATCGACGGAAATCACCAGATCGAGCCCGGCGATCACCGAAGCGGTCTCGGCGAAATCGCTCAGCTCCGGTGCCGCGTCGAGCAGACGTTGCCCAGCGAACGCGGCCAGTTCGGCCTCGGTGCGGTCTTTCTGCAGACAGACCAGCGTCACGTCGAAACCGGCGAAGCAGCGCGCCATCGCTTCCGCCGTGATGGATCGCCGCCGGTCGTCGATATGCTCGGGATTGCCGCGCCAGACGATGCCGATCCGGGTCCCGCCCGGCCCTTCCCGCCGATCGGCCGACAGATAGGGACCGTCCGCCGGATTTCCCCCGCCCAAGGCGAGCGGCAGACTCATCATCGGACATTGGAAATCCGCGGCGGGAACCGGATCGCCGAAGCCGATCACCTGATCGGCCAGACCCGACAGCAGCCTTACCAGCGACGGCTGCACTTCGAGGATCACTCTGGCCCCATGTGCCGCCGGCAGCGGAACATAGCGGGCGAACTGGATGGTATCGCCGATCCCCTGCTCGGCATGGATCAGCAGGGTCCGTCCGGCGATGTCCTGCCCGGTCCATTGCGGCTGCGGATAGGCAACCCTCTGCGGGGTCAGCCGGCGGCGCCATTCGAATTTCTTCCATCCCGCCGCGAAATCACCGGCCAGCAGACGCGCATAGGCCTCGCCATAATGCGCTTCGGCGAAATCGGGATCGTGCGAGCTGGCGGCCTGATAGGCGGTGATCGCCTCGTCGAGCCGGCCCATATCCTTCAGCGCCAGCCCCAACATATAGAGCGCCGGCACGAAACCCGGCTTCAGGCGCAAGGCGGCGCGGCAGGCTTCGGCAGCGTCCTCGTACCGGTCGAGCTCATGCAGCGCGAGCGCCAGATTGAAGTGATGGCCGGCTGAACCGCCGCCGATCCCGATGGCTTTTTGAATATGTTCGGCCGCCTCCGCCCAGCGGCCCCGCCTATGGGCGATGACGCCCAGCCGGTGATGCGCTTCCGCGTGGCGCGGGTCGGCCGCGATCACCCGCAGGAACAGCTGCTCGGCCTCGTCCAGCCGCTCGGCGCGGTGACAGGAAACGGCTTCGGCATACAGCTGATCGGGACTCATCTTAATTCCCTAATCTCAAGCATCGGACGGCGATAGCTGAATACGAATTCACCAAGCGGCGCGGACGGAACAAGGGAACAGTAAAAGAAAATGGAGCGTCCCTCATGTCCCGACTGACCCGCCTGGCCGTCCTCTGGCTGGCCCTGCTCGCCTTGCCCGCCGCGGCATCCTATCTCGACCGGCCGTTCGCCGACGACACGATGTATTTCCTCGTGCTCGACCGCTTCGCCAAGCATGACGGGGACGGCGCCGGACTGGCGGGCACCGACCCGGCCAATGCGCGCTTTTTCCATGGCGGCAATCTGCGGGCGGCGGCGGAGAAGCTGGACTACATCAAGGGACTGGGCGCCACCGCGATCTGGATGACGCCGATCTTCGTCAACCAGACCTTCTCGGCCCATCATCCGGAATATCCGGACAGCACCGGCTATCACGGCTATTGGATTCTCGACTTCCTGCATGTCGACCCCCATTTCGGCAGCGAAGAGGATCTGTCTTATTTCATCGCCGAGGCGCACAAGCGTGACATCAAAGTGTTCTTCGACATCGTGGTGAATCACACCGGCGACGTGATCCGCTATCGGGAGTGCGAAACCACCCGCTGTCCCTATCGTTCGAAGGCCGATTTCCCCTATTCGCGCCGCGCCGCCGACGGCAAGGCGATCAATCCCGGCTTCCTGGGCGACGAGCTGCGGACGGATGAGAATTACGCGCGCCTCACCGACATGAATTACGCCTATACGCCCTACATTCCGGCAGGCAAGGAGCACGCCAAGAACCCGGATTGGCTCAACGACATCCGCTATTACCACAATCGCGGTTTCACCACCTTCAAGGGCGAGAGCGCGACCTATGGCGATTTCGGCGGGCTGGACGACGTGTTCACTGAGAATCCGCGCGTGGTGCAGGGCTTCATCGACATCTATCAATATTGGATCGGCAAGTTCCACATCGACGGCTACCGCATCGACACGGCCAAGCATGTCGACATTCCGTTCTGGCAGAAATTCAATCCGGCCATCATCGACTACGCGCATAAGAACGGCATTCCGAACTTCTTCATCTTCGGTGAAGTGGCGGATTTCTCGGATGATTCGGTGATGCTGGCGCAATTCACCCGCGAGGCGAAATTCCCCGGCGCGCTCGATTTCGCCTTCGTCGATGAGGTGACCCGCATCGCCTCGGGCCAGGACGATGCAGCCCGCTTCCCGCACATCTTCCAGGCCGACAGCCTGTTCGAAGGGGGCTATGACGGCGCCGGCAACCAGCCGATTTTCGTCAGCAACCATGACGATGGCCGCCTGGCCTACAAGATCCGCAAATTCGCCCCCGATATGCCGGCCGACGAGCTGGCCGCCCGGGTCAAACTGTCCCATGCGCTGCTGTTCTTCTCGCGCGGGGTGCCGATCCTCTATTACGGCGACGAGCAGGGCTTCATCGGCAGCGGCGACGATGCTCAGTCGCGCCAGGACATGTTCGCGACCAAGGTCGCCGCTTATGCCGAGGAGGAAAAACTCGGCGCTTCAGGCGGCGGCGATCATTTCGATCCGAACCACCCGCTCTACCGCGCCTTCGCCGAGATGGGCGCCCTGCGCAACCGCTTCGCCACGCTGCGGCACGGCCGGTTCATCCCGCGTCCCAACGCGGCGCCCGGCCTGATCACCTTCTCGCGGCTCGATCCCGCCACCGGCGAGGAATTCCTGATCGCCGTCAACACCGCCACCGCGCCGCGCGACGCGGCGGTCGAGGTCGGTTACGGCGCGATGGATTGGCATGGCGAACACGGGGCGTGCGCGGCACGCGCAGCGACCGCGGGGAGTTATCAGGTCGCGGTGCCGGCGCTCGATTATGTGGTGTGCCGCCACCCACCGGGATGAGTCAGGGCTCAATTTTTTTTGGTTAATCCACAGATTTACACAGATTGCCGGCTCTGCCGGCGTAATGATGGAGAGTCTTTGTCCTGCCCGCTGGCGGGCAGTAATGTCTAAAACACTGCCCCGCAAAGCGGGGCGAACAGAGTCTCCATCCGTGCGCCGGCTTTAGCCGGCAATCTGTGCAAATCTGTGGATCACCCCTTCAGCGCCCTCAACCGCACGATCCCCTGACCATCAGCCTGGTCTGGATCATCTGCGAAGAAACCGGCACGCCATCGATCAAGGCCAGCAGCGTCTCGACCAGCAATTCGCCGGCCTTCTCGGTATTCTGGCGCACGGTGGTCAGCGGCGGGTCGGTGAAGGTGGCCGTGACGATGTCGTCGAAGCCCATCACCGCGACGTCGCCGGGGATCGACAGGCCGCGCTGGCGCAGGCCTTTCATGGCGCCGATGGCGATCAGGTCGCAGGCGGCGAATACCGCGTCGAAGGGCACGCCGCCATCGATCAGATCGAGAATGGCCTGCTGGCCGGCCTCCTCCGAAATGTCGGCCCCGTGCTGGAGACCGGGCACCATCTCCAGCCCGCCTTCGGCCAAGGCGCGCTGATAGCCGCGGAAGCGGTCGAGGAATTCCGGCGTATGTTCGGAATGATGGCCGAGGAAGGCGATGCGCTTGCGGCCGCGCGAGATCAGATGGGCGACACCGTCGCGGGCGCCGCTGACATTGTCCGAGCCGATGAAATGGCCGGGCTGCCCGGCGCCGACCGGTCCCCAGGTCACCGAGGGAACGCTGGCGGCGTCGAGCCGGGCCATGCGGTCGGCATAGCGGATATAATCGCCATAGCCGAAGAAGATGATGCCGTCGGCGCGGTGTGAACCGACCAGATCGGCGCTGTCGGCACTGTCGTCCTGGAACGAGATCACCAGATCATAGCCGCGCCGCCCCGCCGCCTTGATGGTCGAGGACAGCATCGACAGGAAGAACGGATTGATCAGCGAGCCGCTGGTGACCGGGTCCTCATAGAGCAGCAGCGCGATGGTCTTGGCGCTTTGCAGGCGCAGATTGCGGGCATTGGCGTCGATCTTGTAATTGAGCGTGCGGGCGGCTTCGGCGACCTTGCGGCGCGTCTCCTCGCTGACCACGCCGGCGCCGCTCAGCGCGCGCGACACGGTCGATTGCGACACGCCGGCCAATTCGGCGATGTCGAAGGAGGTCGGTCGTTTCACCCGCACAGTCAGTCCCACCCGTTTGTGTCAACCTCGATTTACCGCCTTTCCCCAAGGCGATTCAAGCAATCAGCGGAAGGCGTAGACCAGCGCTCCCGTCAGCACCACCAGCCCTCCCCCCAGCACGCGGTAATTGCACCACAGCGGCAGGCCGGCCAGTTCCAGCGTCTCGGCCCGGAAGAAAGCCAGATTCCAGGTCAATCCCTGGCCTTTTTCGACCGGATCGGGATCGGTGGCCAGGCTGACCAGCACCAGCGCCACGGCCGATTGCACGAACAGGATCGGCGCGACATAGAGAAAATGCAGGTGGATCAGGTGCAGCACCGGGTTGGCGACGAACAGCGCCACGCCGCACACCAGGCCGGACAGCAGGCAGGCCATGGCGCCCTTGCTGTTGGCGCGCGGCCAGAACAGCCCGACCAGATAGAGCGCGGTCACCGGCGGCACCGCATAGGCCAGCAACCCCTGCACATATTGCCAGAGCGAACCGAACCGCTCGATCTGCGGCGCCCAGGCCACGGCAAGCGCGGCGACCAGGATGGTGGCAAGGCGGCTGGCCCGCACCAGTGCCCGGTCGGGCATGCCGGGCCGCCAGCGGCGGATGAAATCCATGGTGATCAAGGTCGAAGAGGCATTGAGGGTCGAGGCCACCGACGACATCAGCGCCGACAGGAACCCCGCCACGGCCAGGCCGACCACCCCGGCCGGCAGCAGATCGAACAGCAGCCGGGCATAGACGTCGTCGCCGGCGGCCAGGCCCGGATAGATCAGGGTGGCGGCGCTGCCCGGCAGCACCATGACGAACAGGATCGGCAATTTCAGGAAACCGGCCAGCAGACAGCCCCAGCGCCCGTGATTTTCGTCCTTGGCGGACAGGACGCGCTGCACCATCACCTGGTTGGTGCACCAGTAATAGATGCCCAGCAGCGGCGCCCCGACCAGCAGGCCGGTCCACGGCATGTAAGGATCGTCGGACGGGCGGATCAATGACAGCTTGGCCGGCTCGACCGCCGCCATCACATGGTCCCAGCCGCCGGCATGGGCGAAGCTGCCCAGCGAGATGGCGATCGAGGCGATGATCAGCATGATGGCCTGGATCACCTCGGTATAGAGCACCGAGCGCAGGCCGCCCGCGAAGGTATAGATACCCGCCGACAACGCTTCGAGGATGACCACCTGCCAGGCCGGCATGTCCGGCAGCACGACGCGGAACAGCAGCATGCCGCAATAGAGCGCGGCGGCGGCGTTCAGCGTGATGTTGAGGAACAGGGTGACGGCCGAGAAATAAGACCGGGCGAAGCCGTTGAAGCGGCGTTCGAGGAACTCCGGCAGGGTGTAGACCTTGGAGCGCAGCAGGAAGGGGATGAAAAAGACGCAGAAGAACACCAGGACGACGGTGCCCATCCATTCGTAATTATAGGCCGAGATGCCGACGCTGTAGGCGGCGCCGGCCAGGCCGACCAGCGTGGTGGAGGAGATGTTCGAGGCCAGCAGCGAAAACCCGACCACCGGCCAGGTGGAACGGCGCGAGGCGAGAAAGAAGGAATCGCTGGACTGGTCCCGCCGCCCGACATAAAGCCCGAACAGAGTGATGCCGACCAGATAGACGCCGACGATCAGGAAGTCGATCGGCGCCATCAGCGCGCTTTAAAGATCGTCAAACGCAAAACGCAGTTTCATCCATTTTGGCCATTTTCCTCCCGGCGGCACCTTGATCGGCTGACTTAACCGGAGCGCCAGCAGGAATCCTTCCAGCGCCTCTCGCCGGTAAGAATAGCCGAGACGGACCATGTCCGCATAGCCGCCGATGATGCTGCCCGGATTCCACGGGTCGTCGCGGCCGAGAGGATATTGGAAGGTGCCGTCCGGATTGATCTCGATGATCGCCTCCAGCACCAGGCCGCGCCCCTCGGGGCGGTGCACGTCGACCTTCCAATAAGGCAGGATCTGGCTGAGGACGTAATCCTGCTCGTTCTGCGACAATTCCTCGCCGATCGGGCCCCTGCTGCCCTCGGGGCCACGGGCGCTGTCCTCGGCGGTGCGCATCGACAGGATCGGGCCATTGCCCAGCGCGATGGCCACGTTCTGGCCATTGGCGCCGTTATGGTCCTCATGGTGGGTGGTCGCCGATTTGTCGCTCACCTTGCCCTGCAGCAATTGCGGCGCCTGGGGCTTGGCCAGATGCTCCTGCTGCTGCTTTTCCGGCGGCTTCTCAGGCTGTTTCTCGGGCGGCTTCTCCGGCGGCTTTTCCTGCTCTTTCTTTTCCGGCTGCTTTTCCTGCTCCTTCTGCTCCGGCTGCTGTTGCTGCTGCTGCGGAGGAGGCTGCTGCTGCTGAGCCTTGGGCTGGGGCGGCGGCGGGGCCGGGACCAGTTCGACCTGCACCTGCTGCTGTTGCGCGGCGATCCGCTCGGCCTCCTTCTTCCACTCGTAGGAGACCCACAGCAGCAAGGCCGCGAACAGCAGGTTCAGCAAAATCGACAGGGCGATGGCCCAGGGAGAGGGCGGACGCTTGGTCGTCGGCGGGAGGAGGATGTGCTCGGTCAAAACCTTATCCTTCGGGATAGCCCGAAGCTAAGCTGAGCCGCCCCCCGCCGCAAGCGCGGAAACGCAGTGAAACAGTCAGGCTGCGTCGATATTGGGCACCAGAACCCCGGCGACCGGTATGACCTCGACCAGATCCTGCACATAAACCGCGCCGTCGCCGGGCTTGCCGGTCCAGGCGGCGTGCTGCACGGCCTCCATCACCATCGGCACCATATTGTCGCCGGCGATGATCTCGATCTTCACCTTGGGCAGGAAGTGCTCGGTATAGGTGGCGCCCCGGTAGAATTCGACGACACCGGACGAACCGCCGAAGGCGCGGACCTCGGCCACGGTGAAGCTGTAGATATCATGGGAAGCCAGAGCCGAGCGCACGTCCTGCAGCTTGAACGGCCTGACGATGGCGGAAACCAGTTTCATCTGCGCACCTTTGGAACAAAACCGCGCACACGATAGGGGAACCGCCGATAAACGATCCATGCGAGTCGGTGTAAAGGGAGCGTTATACCATGTCCTGGTGATGGTGACCCATCACCAGGCTTCAGGCGCCAGCGCCACCTCCGGTGGCTTCGGCTCCCGCGCAACGATGCGCGCGGCTGCAGTCGCAGCCGATACCAAGTCTCGATGGGTTACGCTCATCGAGACTTGGTATTACGCCCCCTTTACCGGCCCGATCGTCAGGCGATGGTCTGGACGATGCCGCCTTCGACGCGCAGGGACGCGCCGGTGGTGCCCGACGAGAGCGGGCTGGCGACGAAGGCCACCAGATCGGCGATCTCCTTCGGGTCCAGCATGCGCTGGATCAGCGAGGTCGGACGGCCGCGCTTGAAGAACTCGGCCTCCAGCTCGGCTTCGCTGGCGTTCGGCATGTTCAGCGCGCTGCGCAGGAACTCGACGATCGCTTCGGCGCGGGTCGGGCCGGGCAGCACCGAATTGACGGTGACGCCGGTGCCTTGGGCCAGATTGGCCAGGCCGCGCGAGACGGCGAGCTGCGCCGTCTTGGTGGTCCCGTAATGGATCATCTCGGTCGGGGTGTTGAGGCCGGACTCGCTGGAGATGAAGATGATGCGGCCCCAGTTGCGCTCCAGCATCCCCGTGATGACGCCGCGCGCCAGGCGCACGCCGCTCAGCACATTGACCTCGAACATCGACAGCCAGTCTTCGTCGGTGATCTCGGTGAAGGGCTTGGCCTCGTAGATGCCGAGATTATTGACCAGAATGTCGACCTTGCCGGATGCCTTCAGCACGGCGTTCGCGCCCTCGGCGGTACCGGCGTCGGCGACCACGCCGGACACCTGCTTGCCGCCCGAGGCGCGGATGCTCTCCACCGCTTCGTCCAGCTTCTTCTGCGAACGGCCGGTGACGATCACCGAAGCCCCTTCGACCGCCAGGCGGCGGGCGATCTCCAGCCCGATGCCGGCGGTCGAGCCGGTCACCAGGGCGGTCTTTCCAGTCAATTTAAGATCCATTTCACGGCCTCCATGGGCGGGTTAGAAAAACTGACCAAGATCTAGGCCTTGCCTGCGGCCATTACTATTTCCCGGCGATTCACATCACTTGTGAATTGAGTTCACGAATATCGCCGTATCTCTAGGGAAATTCCGCCGCGACCTGCTGCGTCATCGCCATAAAGGCTTTGGCCGCCGCGGAACAATAGGCGCCGCGGCGGCGCAGCAGCGCGGCGGGCCTGAAATCGAACGCCGGATCTATCCGCACCGGAGAGAGCCCTTTACCGCTGACATTCACCGGCAGGATGGTGGCCAGCGCGGTGGTGCGGACCAGCCCGATCAGGGTCGGGATGGAATTCGACTCCACCGCGATATGCGGCCGCAGATCCGCCGAGCGGAAATAGCGGTCGGCGATCCGGCGCACCGAAAAGGACGTATCCAGCAAGGCCAGCGGCATCTCGGCGGCTTCGGCCGCGGACAGAATTGGTTTGAAAGCCGCCGCCCGCTCGCTGCTCACCAGCAGCGCCACGCGCTCGAGGCGCAGGGGAATCACCTCGATATGCTCGTCCACGATATCGCCGAAGCCGATGCCGAGGTCGAGATCGTCATCCAGCAGCAACGGCTCGATCTGTTCCTGCGCCGTAACGCGGATGGAAAGAGTGATGCCCGGATAGCGCGTCCAGAAACGCTGGGACAGCGGCCCGATCAGATAAGAACCGATGCTGGGCGTGATGCCGAGGCGCAACGATCCGGTCGACAGATCCTCGACATCGCGGATGGCGCGGGCGCCCTCGTCGAGTTCATGCAGCGCCCGGCCGACCCGTTCGAGATAGGCGCTGCCCAGATCGGTCGGGCGCACCTGGCGGCCGCTGCGGTCGAGCAGCTGGGCGCCCAGCCGCTCCTCCAACTCCTTGATCTGCTGCGAAAGAGCCGGTTGCGACACATGCAGCGCCTGCGCCGCGCGGGTGAAGCTGCCGAATTCGGCGACCGCCTTCAGATAGCGAATATGGCGAAGCAGCAAAATAAGATTTCCTTATAGCCACAGTCACGAACAGATATTGGACGCTTATACATCGGAAGCCTACCTTCTGTCCAAGCGCAACGATGCAGCGCTGAACCACCGGAGATAGCAAATGAGCAAGACCTTCAATCTGACCCTGGCCGCCGCTTTCCTGACCGCCACCACGCTGATGACCCCCGTCGCTTTCGCCAGCACCGCCTATCCGGGTGGCGACGACGCCGAGACCAGCGCCGTGCAGACCGCGATCGATCACGACCTCCGCCTGCGTGCCGATCTGGTGCAGGTGCAGACCATCGGCGGCGTCGTTTACCTGCACGGCCATGTCGGCAGCGAGTATGCCGAGGAACGCGCCGAGAAGATCGCCCAAAGCGTCCCCAATGTCGGCAAGGTGGTCGACACGCTCAGCGACGATGAATTCAACGGCTGAAGCCCGTCAAAGACCGTCGAAACAAGAGCGCCGCCGAGGGAACTCGGCGGCGTCTTTGTCTTATCGGGCCAGATGCTTTTCGAAGAAGGCCACCGTGCGGCTCCAGGCTTGCTCGGCGGCGGCCCGGTCATGCACCGAGGCGCGTTGCTCATTCGCGAAGGCGTGGTGACCGTCATAGCGGAAGATGTCGGAGGCCTTGCCGGCCGCCTTCAGCCCCGCCTCGAACTCGGTGACCTTTTCCGGGGTGCACCAATCGTCCTGATTGGCGAAATGCCCCTGCAGCGGAATCTTCACGTCGGCGGGCGCCGCGACCTCGGCGGGCGGCAGGCCGTAATAGCAGACGGCGGCGGACAGGCCGGGCACCTTGGCGGCGGCGATCACGGTGACCGCGCCGCCCAGGCAATAGCCGACAATGCCGGTCTTGGCGCCGTTGCGGGCGAGGAATTCGGCGGCGCCGCGCACGGTCTGGGTGGTGGCGTCGAGGAAATCCAGCCCGTTCATCGCCTTCGCCGCGGCGTCGCTGTCATGATAGGGCACCACCTGGCCGCGATAGAGATCGGGAGCCAGCGCCGAAAAACCGGCGCGGGCGAAGCGGTCGCAGATCGCCTTGATCTGCCCCTGCACGCCCCACCACTCCTGGATCACCACCACGCCGGGCGCGTCGCCCCTGGCCGCCAGGGCCAGATAGCCGGCGGCGTCCTGGCCGTCCGGCCGCTGATAGGTGATATCGGTTCCCATAAGAGGCTCCTCGTTAGTGTGAGCCCTATATAAGGGACCGCCCCTTCAGCTTCTCAACCCCGCGATCAGGATCGCCGCGAGGCGCCGGGCGCCCTTCTCCCAGCCCGGCTGGTCATAGCCATGGGAAAAGCCGACCAGCAGGCGGTGCAGATCCTCGACCTCGATGCCCGAACGCATCACCCCGGCCCGCGCCCCGGCGGTGACGAGGCGGCCGAACGTCTCATGGATGGTGGGACCGCCGGAGGCGACGACCCGAGCCCCCTCGCCCGGCTCGGCTTTCAAGGCCGGCACCACCACGCGCTTGGTCGCCATATAGGCAATCAGTTCCTCGAACCAGAGCTCCAGCGCCTCGGCGGGCGGCTTTTCCGCCAACAGCCGGTCGGCGGCCTGCGACAGATGCTCGACTTCGCGCTGATAGACCGCGGCCAGCAGCGCGCCGCGGGTCGGAAAATGGCGGTAGAGCGTGCCGATGCCGACTTCGGCCCGGCGGGCGATCTCTTCCAGGGCCACGTCCGAGCCCGCTTCGGTGAAGACGGTTTTGGCCGTCGTCAACAGATGTTCGCGGTTCCGCACACTGTCCGCACGGGGTTTCCGGCTCTTTTCCGGCGCGTCGCTCACATTTCCCTCTTGCAAAACGGAGGAATCCTCCGGATATAATAAACGGAGGGCGCATCCGCTTATCTATCTAAGCCTGGCCGCGCCCGAAAACAATCTTTCATGGAGACACAATCATGGGCGCCCCCTTCGGAGCAACCTCTACCACCGATGATGTGCTGGACGGACTGGATCTGTCGGGCATGCGGGTCCTGGTGACCGGCGTCTCGGCCGGCCTGGGCGTCGAGACCGCCCGCGCCTTGTCCGCGCACGGCGCCAAGGTGATCGGCACCGCCCGCGACCTGGAAAAGGGCCGCAGCGTCACCGGCGGCGGCATCGATCTGATCCCGCTCGACCTCGGCAATCTGGCCAGCGTGCGGGCCCGCACCGCCGAGCTGCTGGACCAGGGCGACGCGTTCGACCTGATCATCGCCAATGCCGGCGTCATGGCGACGCCGTTCGGCCACACCGCCGATGGTTTCGAAACCCAGTTCGGCACCAACCATCTCGGCCATTTCGTGCTGGTCAACCGCCTCACTCCGCTGCTCAAGGCGGGATCGCGGGTGGTGATGCTGTCCTCGGCCGGTCATCGCTATGCCGACACCGATCTCGAAGACCCGGGTTTCGAGCGTGCCGAATACACGCCGTTCGGCGCCTATGGCCGCTCGAAGACGGCCAACATCCAGTTCGCCGTCGAATTCGACCGGCGCCATAAGCGGCAAGGCATCCGCGCGACGGCGGTCCATCCCGGCGTCATCCGCACCGAGCTGGTCCGCCATATGGAAGAGGGCGACCTCCAACGCATGATCCAGCAGATGAACGAGACCGCCCGCGCCGCCGGCGAGCCCGAATTCACCTGGAAAACCGTGGCCCAGGGCGCCGCCACCACGCTGTGGGCCGGCGTGCGGGCCGATGCCGATCTGGTCGGCGGCCGCTATTGCGAGGACTGCCATGTGGCGGACCCGGCTCCCAACGATCCGACGATCCGCCACGGCGTGCGCGCCTATGCCACCGATCCGGACCGCGCCAAGGCCTTGTGGAGCAAGAGCGAGGAGATGGTCGGAGAGAGCTTCCCGGCCTGACGCCCCGGAAAGCTGTCACGAATCACAGTTGTCGCGGCGGCGGCGAAGCCTATCGTGGCGCATGTCTCCTGGTCGGGGAGAAGGTCATGCGCCCCACAATCGCCGTCGCCGCGCTACTCGCTTTGACCGCCTGCGCCGAGGTTCCGTCCTCCCGCGCTTATGTGCTCATGTCCGCCAATCTCGATGAAAAGACCCAGCTGGTCCGTTACCAGGCCCAGCTGGACGACGCCGACATCGCCCTGCTGGACGGCAAGATCAATGTCACCGAGACCTATTACCGCGGCGCGCCGCCCTGCACGCATATCAAAAGCGATGGCTATCCCACCCCCGCCGAAAGCGCCGCGCTCCGACGCTGGGCCGCGTTGCGCGCCGCCTATTTCGAACAATTCTACGCCCTTGAACTCCGCACCGGCGCCGCCTCCGAGAAAGTCGCGCCCCTGACGCAGCGCTATGTCGATGCCCTGCGGGAAGATCTCCAGCATTCCACGGCCCTGATTTCCGGCCTCGCCGCCGGCGAGATGACCTATTGCGAGTTCGCCACCCGCCAGAAAGACGCGACCATCGCCTCGTCGGACCGCGCGGGACCGCTGCACAAGGAAATGATCGCGGCGATGGCCGAGGAGCATTATTTCGACGGAACAGGCCTCAGCGGCGGCATCAGCGACGGCCCGGCCTCCTTCGGCCTGGGCATCGGCATGGGCAGTTCGCCGGGCGGGCATATGCATACGAAGTAGAGACTGGAAATTGCGGCGGCAGGCCCTGGTCGCGAGCGCCGCTTGACAGAAGTCCCCCGCAACATTAAATGTCTGACCAGACGGTTATTTATGAGTGAGGAGCGACAGCCCCATGGCCAGGCCGAAAAACGAGGAAAGGCGCCAGTCGATCATCGACAGCGCGATCAGGCTGATCGCCCGTGAGGGTCTGAGCGCGGCCACGGCTGCCATCGCAAAAGAAGCGGGAGTGCCGAACGGGTCTCTGTTCACCTATTTCGCCACCAAGGCAGAGCTGCTCAACACGCTCTATTTGGAGGTGAAGCAGGAGCTGATCTCCTTCGTCGAAGACGGGCTTTCGGATGCCGGAGGCGAGCACGAACAATTGCTGCACCTCTGGACGCGATGGACTCACTGGGGGGCCGCCAACCCGGAAAAGCGGCAAATGCTCGCACAATTGAGTGTTTCGGACGAGGTCCTGGAGACGACGAGAGAGGCTGTCCTGGCTGCCGCGCAAGGGCCCGTGAACCTGGTCCAGCGCGTTGCCCGCCAGGGGGCGTTGCGAAATCAAGATCCGGCGCTGGCCGGAGCGCTCGTGGAGTCGCTTGCGGACACGGCGACGGACTTTATGAGCCGCGATCCGGAACAGGCCGAGCAGATCTGCCTGGCGACATTCGAGTTTCTTTGGAATGCCCTGCGGTAATTTTTTTAGTCATTAAATAACTGACTAGTCACTTTTTATATGAAGGAGAAACAAAATGTCTAAAGTCTGGCTTGTCACCGGAAGCGGAAGCGGTTTGGGCCGTCTCATCGCCGAAGCCGCGCTGGCCGAGGGCAATCAAGTCGTGGCGACCGCCCGCGACATCCGTCAGCTAGATGACCTGGTGGCCCGATATGGCGCCAATGTCCGGACGTTCGAACTCGATGTCACGGAGGAGTCTCAAGGCCGGGCTGCGGTCGATGCGGCGGTCCAGACCTACGGCCGGCTTGACGTGCTCGTCAATAACGCGGGCTACGGCGACACCCGGCCGTTCGAACAGGTTTCGTCGACTGCGTTTCGCCAACTGGTCGAAACCTGCTTCTTCGGTGTGGTCAATCTTACGCGCGCGGCACTTCCGGTCATGCGACAGCAGCGCAGCGGGCATATCATTCAGATATCCTCGCTCGGAGGCCGCACGGCATTCCCGGGCAACGCGGCCTATTTCGCATCCAAGTGGGCCGTCGGCGGTTTCACGGAAGGCTTGGCGCAAGAAACGATGCCTTTCGGCGTCAAGGTTACCGCTCTTGAGCCCGGTGGCATGCGCACCAACTGGGGAAAGCGGGCCAACGCGGATCGGCCGGTCTTGCTGCCGGACTATGAATCCTCGGTCGGCGCCGGCATCAAGCAGCTGGAAGGCTATTGGGGCAACGAGAGCGGCGATCCCGTCAAAGTCGCGCAGGTGGTCCTCCGCATCGCCGAGGCCGAAATCGTGCCGCCGCATATTCTGCTCGGAAGCGATGCCTTTTACATGGCACGTCAGGCGGAACAGGCGAGAGCCGCCGATGCGGATCGCTGGCAGGCGGTCAGCGTTTCGACCGACGTCGACGCCGCCGGTCCCATTCCCGCATTTCCATCCCTCTAACGCAGGACCGGAAAACTGGTTCATCGACCAGTTTCAGACGAAAAATGGCAACGGCTGCGCCACATTTTCGATGTGGCCATAGCGGCGCCGATCATTCACTTGAGCACAGGCTCGGCATCCACCAGGGTAACGTCATGCATCTGATTGAGGTAGGCTTCGTAGTAGCCTTTATGCGCCACGCCCACCACAGCAAGCAGCCTTGTACCGGGATGCTGGCCGAGGATATCGCGGATATTGGCCACCATGCGCAGATTGCGCGTCTCCCAATAGCCAAGGTAATTTCGGCCATATCCCTTCGGCGACGGCTCCAGGAAAGCCGCGCCAAAGTCTGACTGATAAACCGTCATCGCCACATCCGGCGCGTTGTAGGCTCGGAACATCGCCAGGACGCCGTCCTGCTGCGCCAGACCGTCCTGTAAGCGCTTATCCTCGGCTTGCCGAGCATGAGCCGCCCCATTGTCCCACGCATGACCGATTGCCTCCTCGGAGGCTTTCTTCTCGGCTGGATCGACAGGATCGGCGGTATCCGCGGAATGATCATCGACGCTCCAGAGCCGTTCCAGCCCAAGCCGCGCGGCGAGTTGTGCGGAGATGAGGCTGGTCTCGCTGAGGCGATCCTTCAATTTGTCCAGTGCGGCGACCAGTTCGTCAGTCAGGCCATCGCCGGCATGCCGCTCGGCAGGCGGCAGCCGCAACCATTGGACCAATGCGGACCCACGTTCGCCGGCCGCAAGAAAAACGGTTGCCAGATGCCGCCGCTGCGCGGATGTCGGCGCGGCCGGCCAATCGGCCAGCAGCCGCTCGGCCTCGGCATTGGCGGCGGGGACATCGAGGCCGACCGCCCGGCCCGCCGGCGCGGGGTCGGGACAATAGTCCTTGACGGTATCTGCGTAGCGGACGGGATACCGGCGCAAACTGTCGCATTGAAGGCCGGACAGGTTCTCGGTGGCGATGGCGGTGGGATGCCACGCCGCCAAACGATCCAGCAAAGGTGTCAGCATTTGCGGATCAAAGGTTTTTGGCAGGCCAGAAAGGTGAGGCGTACCTAGGACCAGCACTTCGTTGGGAGCCCCGGCTGGCGGGCCTTTCAATGTCTCCGGACGAAAAGACGGCTGGTAATTCTGCGCTTGCGTGGAAACCGCTATCAGTAACAGCCCTGTTGCCAGGACAAAGCGGGATAGAGCGAAAGGCTCCACTAAATTGGTCATGCGGCACAACCTGAGAAAGACACCGTGCCGGGCCAGTATCGCAAACCTGGCACAACCTGCAACATCACGCTCATGTCCCTTAGCGGACTGGATATGAAGAAGATTCCCTTCCCGTGACGAGCGAACGCCTCAACCGTATCGAGCTGCTGCCGACCTTCGGGACGGAGCCAACTCTAGTTGGAATTTTAGTTCTCCAACCGAATTACCCATAAAAAAACGGCGGAAAACCGCCGTTTTTTATCATGGTGGGCCCGGCAGGACTCGAACCTGCAACCAGACCGTTATGAGCGGCCGGCTCTAACCATTGAGCTACGGGCCCCTGTGCCCCTTTTGGGTCACCCCCTCCCGCATAGGGAGAGGGTGAACAGAGGCCTTAGGTATCGAGGAAGGACCGCAGCTTGCGCGAACGGCTCGGATGCTTGAGCTTGCGCAGCGCCTTGGCTTCGATCTGGCGGATACGCTCGCGGGTCACCGAGAATTGCTGGCCGACTTCTTCCAGCGTGTGGTCGGTGTTCATGCCGATGCCGAAGCGCATGCGCAGCACGCGCTCTTCACGCGGGGTCAGGCTGGCCAGCACGCGGGTGGTGGTCTCGCGCAGATTGGCGTGGATCGCGGCGTCGAGCGGCAGGACGGCGTTCTTGTCCTCGATGAAGTCGCCCAGATGGCTGTCTTCCTCGTCGCCGATCGGCGTTTCGAGCGAGATCGGCTCCTTGGCGATCTTCAGGACCTTGCGGACCTTTTCCAGCGGCATCGACAGCTTCTCGGCCAGCTCTTCCGGGGTCGGCTCGCGGCCGATCTCGTGCAGCATCTGGCGCGAGGTGCGGACCAGCTTGTTGATCGTTTCGATCATGTGCACCGGAATACGGATGGTGCGCGCCTGATCGGCGATCGAGCGGGTGATCGCCTGGCGAATCCACCAGGTCGCATAGGTCGAGAATTTATAGCCGCGGCGATATTCGAACTTGTCGACCGCCTTCATCAAACCGATGTTGCCCTCCTGGATCAGATCCAGGAACTGCAGGCCGCGATTGGTGTACTTCTTGGCGATGGAGATCACCAGGCGCAGGTTCGCCTCGATCATCTCCTTCTTGGCCTTGCTGGCCTCGCGCTCGCCCTTCTGCACCGTGGCGACGATGCGGCGCCATTCCCAGACCGGCAGGCCGGCCTCCTGGCTGACCGCGCCGATGGCGGTGCGCAGTTCGACCACGTCGTTGCCATACTTGGCGGCGAAATCCTTCCAGCCCTTGCCCGGGCGCTGCGAAGCGCGCTCGAGCCAGGCGGGGTCCAGCTCATGGCCGAAATAGCTGTCGAGGAAGTCCTGGCGCTTGATCTTGCAGCTTTCGGCCAGGCGCAGCAGCTTGCCTTCCAGGCCCATCAGGCGGCGATTCAGGTCGTTCATATGCTCGACCAGCTGCTCGATGCGGGCATTGTTCAGGTGCACGCCTTCCATCAGCGTGACCAGCTCGGCCTTCAGCTTCTCGTACTTCTTCTCGGTGGCGGGCGCGACGGCCTCGCCCTTCTGCAGATGCTCGAGACGCTGCTCCTGCACCTTGTGCAGCTTGGCATAGGTCTCGGCGATGTTCTCGAACATCTCGAGGACGGTCGGCATCAGAGCCAGTTCCATGGCGGCCAGCGAGATACCGTTCTCTTCGGTGCCTTCCTCGCCTTCGCCGGCGGCGGCGCCTTCGCCCTCACTCTCGCCTTCGGGCTTTTCGGCGCCCTCTTCGCCTTCCTCGCCCTCGGCTTCCTCCTCGTCGGAGTCCTCGCGGGCTGTCTCCTCGGCGGGCTCTTCCACGCCTTCGGCCAAGTCCGGGTTGAACATCTCGTCGGTCTGCTCGCCGCCATAGGTGGCGTCCAGATCGATGATGTCGCGCAGCAGCATCTTGCCTTCGACCAGGGCGTCATGCCACTCGACGATGGCGCGGATGGTCATCGGGCTTTCGCAGATGCCGCCGATCATCATCTCGCGGCCGGCCTCGATGCGCTTGGCGATGGCGATTTCGCCCTCGCGCGACAGCAGCTCGACCGAGCCCATCTCGCGCAGATACATGCGCACCGGGTCGTCGGTACGGCCCAGGTCTTCCTCGTCGACATTGCCGGCGGCGCCGACTTCGCCCTCGCCGGACTCCTCCTCGCCGATCGACTGCGGCTGGGCTTCCTCGCCCTCTTCGCTCTCGACCAGGTTGATGCCCATCTCGGACAGCATCGACATGGTGTCTTCGATCTGCTCGGACGAAACCTCGTCCGGCGGCATGGCGGTGTTCAGCTCATCATAAGTGATGTAGCCGCGCTCCTTGCCCCGGGCGACCAGCTTCTTGACCGCTACTCCGAGGGTATCCAGAAGAGGACCATCGAGGGGTTCTTCCTGCGCGTCGGACACTTCCGCCGTATTAGACACCTTGCTCGCCATTAACTAATGCTCCCCATCGATGCCGCGCACATCCTGATACGGATGAACCCGCGGCAGCAGGCATTCATATGTCGCCACCATGGTCTCGGCCAGACCATAAGGCGTTGAAAAACCCAAATGTTTCGTCGGTCAGATCGGCCGCGGATCGCTGCAAAGCCTGCTCGACGTCCGCCGCCCATTCCTTCTGCCTGTATCGTCCATATATATGCTCCCAAGCGCGACGGACCTCTTCGAGAGAGACGTCAGGCTTGATAAGGCGCGTATAATCATGGGCACTGGCTTCCAGAAGGCAGTCTAGAGTCTGCGAAAAGCCTCGCGACCTTAGATAGTCATGCATGGCCTGCCGATCAAGGCTGGCGCAACCGTGCGCGTGGATTACGACCTCCTGGCGAAGCTTGTCAAGGTCTGAATCGGTAAAGGCGACCTCGCCCAGCCGTTCGGCGATCTCGTCCAGCAGCGCCGGATGCGCCAGCGGCGCCAGCAACAGCAGCTTTTCCTGCGTCTCCCCGGCCGGCCGCGGCACCGGCGACGGCATCCGCCCGGCCACCACCACCTTGCCCTGCGAATCGCGCGCGGTGTAGGTGCGGGCGCGGGCCACCTGCGGCCGGCCGCCGAAAGAAGGCTGCCAGGGCGCACGGACTCTCGGCGGCGGGCGCGACGCGTCGCGCAGACGCCGGATGAAATCGAAGATGTAGTCGCGCCGCAGCCCCTCGTCGGGGATCACGCCCAGCACCTGCTTGATCTGCTGCTCGACCCCGGCGCGCTGTTCCGGCGTGGCGATCGGCAGGGTCTGGAATTTCACCCGCCACAAAGTGTCGGACAGCGAGACCGCCTGGTCGCACACCGCCTGCATCGCGCCGCGGCCCGATTTCTTGATCAGGCTGTCGGGATCTTCCGGCGCCGGCAGGGTGGCGAAACGAAGCGAGCGCCCCGGCTTGAGGATGGTCAGCGCCCGCTCGGCGGCGCGGATGGCGGCGCGCTGGCCGGCGGCGTCGCCGTCGAGGCAGAGGATCGGCTCGGCCACTTCGCGCCACATCAGCTCGATCTGTTCCTCGGTCACCGCGGTGCCGAGCGGCGCCACCGCATTGCCGAACCCGGCCTGATGCAGGGCGATCACATCCATATAGCCCTCGGCCACCAGCACCGTGCCGGTCTTGGCCGCGTCCTCGCGCGCGAGCGCCCAGCCATAAAGATTGTGACCTTTGTGGAACAAGGGCGTGTCGGGAGAGTTCAGATATTTCGGCTGGCCGTCACCCATGATGCGCCCGCCGAAGGCGATGATCCGCCCGCGCCGGTCGGCGATCGGGAACATCACGCGGCCGCGGAAGCGGTCGAAGCTCTCGCGCTTCTCGCCCTCCTCCGGCTGGATCAGCAGGCCGGCCTCGACCAGCAACGGCTCGCCCATGGCTTTCAGGGCGGTCTTGAGGCCGGTGCGGTTCTCGGGCGAATAGCCGAGGCGGAAGCGGCGGATGGTGTCCTCGGTCAGGCCGCGATCGAGCAGGTAATCGAGGGCGGCCTTGCCCGAGGGCTTCCACAGCTGTTCCTCGAACCATCTGGTCGCGGCTTCGGTGACGTCATGCAGCCCGGCCTGGCGTTTTTCCCGTTCCCGGTCCTGCGGCGTCTGCTCGGGCAGATCGAGACCGGCCTGCCCGGCCAGCTGCTCCACCGCGTCGGGGAAGCTCATATGGCGCGAGCGCATCAGGAAAGTGATGACGTCGCCATGCGCGCCACAGCCGAAGCAGTGGAAAAAGCCCTTATCCTCATTGACCGTGAAGCTGGGCGATTTCTCGTTGTGGAACGGACAAAGGCCGGAATATTCCCGGCCCTTGCGTGTCAGTTTGACGCTTTGCCCGATCACCTGCGCGAGCGCGACACGCGCCCGGATTTCATCCAGGAATCGAACCGGGAACGTCATTTATGACCCTTTTTTATATAGCCCTCAGACGCCGGGCGCGCACTCCGTGCGCTGGGCTTTCGCGCCAAGCTATGTTGCCTGTGTGACTGCGGCCGTCGGCAGCGCGAGGCCGCGGTCGCGGCCCTATCAGCCGAGCTGGCCTTTAACAATTGCGCTGGCCTTGGTGAAATCCATGGTGCCGGCATAGCGCTCTTTCAGCACCGCCATCACACGGCCCATATCCTTCAGAGTCTTCGCTTCGATTTCGGCGGCGACGCCCTTGATGGCGTCGGCGATCTCGGCGTCCGACATCTGCTTGGGCAGGAAGCGGCCGATGATCTCGATCTCTTCGTTTTCCTGCTGGGCCAGCTCCAGGCGGTTGCCCTGCTCGTACAAAGTGATGCTTTCCCGGCGCTGCTTGACCATCTGCTGCAGCATCTGCAGGACTTCCTCGTCCGGAATCCCATCCGTCACGCCGCGCGAACGCGCCGCGATATCGCGGTCTTTCAGAGCGGCGACAATCAGCCGCACCGTCGACACCGTACGGCTGTCCTTGGCGAGCATGGCGGTCTTCAACGCCTCATTGAACTGCTGGCGCAACATTCCTGTGATCCCGAAGAGTTGGAGTGAAGCTGCGCAGGCTATCCGAATCCGGCTATCATTGTCACCAACTTGACGGCGGCGCCGCTTTCCCATATCTACACCGAAATTTGCCTGCGCCTCTGAAGCCTCGATCCACCCGCCTAATCCGGGTCGGGCCATGCTGCGCGCCCGGCCCGCTGACAATTTTTGCCTCAAGGATTGCCTTATGACTCAAAAGCCGTCGGGAGAGACCTCCTTCAGCCCGCGTCCACCGGACGCGACCGCTGCCCTGGTTCTGGCCGATGGCACCGTGTTGTGGGGCAAGGGGCTCGGCGGCACCGGCCACACGGTCGGCGAGGTGGTGTTCAACACCTCGATGACCGGCTATCAGGAAAGCCTGACCGACCCGTCCTTCGCCGGGCAGATCATCACCTTCACCTTCCCGCATATCGGCAATGTCGGCGCCAATTTCGAAGATATCGAAAGCGCTTCGCCGCCGGTACGCGGCGCCATCCTGCGCGCCGACATCACGGCGCCGTCCAACTGGCGTGCCGCCAAGTCGCTCGACGCCTGGCTGGCCTCGCACAATATTCCGGCCATCGCCGGCATCGACACCCGCGCGCTGACCCGCCGCATCCGCGACATCGGCGCGCCCAACGGCGTGCTGGCCCATGCGCCGGACGGCAAGTTCGACCTCGACGCCCTGCTCGCCATGGCCAAGGCGTGGCCCGGCCTGGAAGGCATGGACCTGGCCAAGGATGTCAGCTGCACGCAGCAATATGGCTGGGACGAGACAACCTGGACCCTGGGCGAAGGCTATGGCCGCCAGGACAAGCCGGACGTGCATGTCGTCGCCGTCGATTACGGCGCCAAGCGCAACATCCTGCGCTGCCTGGCCAGTGCCGGGGCCCGCGTCACCGTGGTTCCCGCCGAAAGCACCTTCGAGCAGGTGATGAGCCATAATCCCGACGGCGTGTTCCTGACCAACGGCCCGGGCGATCCGGCCGCCACCGGCGTTTATGCCGAGCCGATGATCAAGGGTGTGCTGAACAGCGGCCTGCCGCTGTTCGGCATCTGCCTCGGCCATCAGATGCTGGCCCGCGCCCTGGGCGGCACCACCGGCAAGATGGCGATCGGCCATCGCGGCGCCAATCATCCGGTCAAGGATCTCGACACCGGCAAGGTCGAGATCACCAGCCAGAACCATGGCTTCGTGGTTAATGAGGAAAGCCTGCCCAAGGGGGTGAAGGTCACCCACCGCTCGCTGTTCGACGGCAGCGTCGAAGGGCTGGAAGTCGAGGGCAAGCCGGTCTTCTCGGTGCAATATCACCCCGAAGCCAGCCCCGGCCCGCAGGACAGCCATTACCTGTTCGACAAATTCGTCCGTCTGATGAAGCGCTGAGTTGGATTAACAGATGCCCCGTAGAACCGATATCAAATCCATCCTCATCATCGGCGCCGGCCCGATCGTCATCGGTCAGGCCTGTGAATTCGATTATTCCGGCGTGCAGGCGTGCAAGGCGCTGAAGGACGAAGGTTACCGGGTCATCCTGGTGAACTCCAACCCGGCCACCATCATGACCGACCCCGGCCTGGCCGACGCGACCTATATCGAGCCGATCACCCCGGAAATCGTCGCCCGCATCATCGAGAAGGAGCGCCCCGACGCGCTGCTGCCGACCATGGGCGGCCAGACCGCGCTGAACACGGCGATGGCCTTGGCCGACGACGGCACGCTGGAAAAGTTCGGCGTCGAGATGATCGCGGCCAAGCGCGACGTGATCGCCAAGGCCGAGGACCGCCTGCTGTTCCGCGACGCGATGGACAAGATCGGGCTGGAAAGCCCGCGCTCGAAGGTGGTGCGCAGCATCGCCGAGGCGCGCGACGCCATGGCCTTCGTCGGCCTGCCCTCGATCATCCGCCCCAGCTTCACCCTGGCCGGCACCGGCGGCGGCATCGCCTATAACGCCGAGGAATTCGAGCAGATCGTCTCGGGCGGCCTGGCGGCCAGCCCGGTGCACGAGGTGCTGGTCGAGGAATCGGTGCTGGGCTGGAAGGAATATGAGATGGAGGTCGTCCGCGACAAGGCGGACAACTGCATCATCATCTGCTCGATCGAGAATATCGACCCGATGGGCATCCACACCGGCGATTCCGTCACCGTGGCCCCGGCGCTGACCTTGACCGACAAGGAATATCAGATCATGCGCAACGCCTCGCTGGCGGTGCTGCGCGAGATCGGCGTCGATACCGGCGGCTCGAACGTGCAGTTCGCCGTCAATCCGGCCGATGGCCGCATGGTGGTGATCGAGATGAATCCGCGCGTGTCGCGCTCCTCGGCGCTCGCGTCGAAGGCGACCGGCTTCCCCATCGCCAAGGTCGCCGCCAAGCTGGCGGTCGGCTATACGCTGGACGAACTCGACAACGACATCACCGGCGTCACCCCGGCCTCGTTCGAGCCGACCATCGATTACGTCGTCACCAAGATCCCGCGCTTCACCTTCGAGAAGTTCCCCGGCGCCGATGAAGGCCTGACCACCTCGATGAAGTCGGTGGGCGAGGCGATGAGCATCGGCCGTACCTTCCAGGAAAGCCTGCAGAAGGGCCTGCGCTCGATGGAGACCGGCCTGACCGGACTCGATCCGGTCGAGATTCCCGGTGCCGACGGCGGTAAGAACAAGGACGCCGTCAAGGCCGTCCTGGCCCAGCCGCGCGCCAACCGCATCTTGGTGATCGCCCAGGCCTTCCGCTATGGCCTGACCACCGAAGAGATCCACGCTTGCTGCGCCTATGACCCCTGGTTCCTGGAACAGATCAAGGAGCTGGTCGAGGCCGAGGCCGAGATCCGCGCCAGCGGCCTGCCCAAGAAGGCGCCCGAGCTGCTGCGTCTGAAGAAGATGGGCTTCGGCGACCAGTTCCTCGCCACTCTGACCGGCAAGAGCGCCGACGACGTGCGCGCGACCCGCGAAAAGCTGGGCGTGGTGCCGGTCTATAAGCGCATCGACACCTGCGCCGCCGAATTCCCCTCGCGCACCCCGTACATGTATAGCTGCTACGAGGGCGACGGCTTCACCCCGGCCGAGTGCGAATCCGAGCCGACCGACCGCGAGAAGGTGATCATCCTGGGCGGCGGTCCGAACCGCATCGGCCAGGGCATCGAGTTCGATTATTGCTGCGTCCACGCCGCCTATGCCCTGTCCGAGGCCGGCCGCGAGACCATCATGGTGAACTGCAACCCCGAAACCGTGTCGACCGATTACGACACCTCGGACCGCCTCTATTTCGAGCCGCTGACCGCCGAGACCGTGATCGATCTGGTCCGCAAGGAGCAGACCAACGGCACGGTGCTGGGCTGCATCGTGCAGTTCGGCGGCCAAACGCCGCTGAAGCTGGCCGCCGCGCTGGAACAGGCCGGAATTCCGATCCTCGGCACCTCGCCCGACGCCATCGACCTGGCCGAGGACCGCGAGCGCTTCCAGGTTCTGCTGCAGGAGCTGGGCCTGCGCCAGCCGGCCAACGGCACGGCGCGCACCCTGGCCGAAGCCAAGGCCGTGGCCGAGAAGATCGGCTATCCGGTGGTGATCCGCCCGTCTTACGTGCTGGGAGGCCGCGCCATGCGCATCGTCCATGACCATGCCGGGCTCGAACGCTACATGATCGAGGCGGTGTCGGTGACCGGCAACAATCCGGTGCTGATCGACCGTTACCTGTCCGACGCCTCGGAAGTCGACGTCGACTGCCTGGCCGACGGCAAGGACGTGTTCGTCGCCGGCATCATGGAACATATCGAAGAGGCCGGCATCCATTCGGGCGATTCCGCCTGCGCCCTGCCGCCCTACAGCCTGGCGCCCGGCGTGGTCGACGAGATCAAGCGCCAGACCACGCTGCTGGCCCGCGCCCTGAACGTGGTCGGCCTGATGAACGTGCAGTTCGCGGTCAAGGACGGCGACATCTATCTGCTCGAAGTCAATCCGCGCGCCAGCCGCACGGTGCCGTTCGTCGCCAAGGCGACCGGCATCCCGATCGCCAAGATCGCCTCGCGCGTCATGGCGGGGGAAAGCCTGGCCTCGTTCAATCTGGTCGAAAAGCCGCTGAAGCATGTCGCGGTCAAAGAGGCCGTGTTCCCCTTCGCCCGCTTCCCCGGCGTCGACATCCTGCTCGGGCCGGAAATGAAGTCGACCGGCGAAGTGATGGGCATCGACGCCAATTTCGGCCGCGCCTTCGCCAAGTCGCAGCTGGCGTCCGGCATGCGCCTGCCGGCCGAGGGCACCGCCTTCCTGTCGGTGCGCGAAACCGACAAGCCGGGCCTGGTCGACGTGGCGCGCCGCCTGACGGCGCTGGGCTTCAAGGTGATCGCCACCCACGGCACCGCGACCTATCTGCGCAATGCCGGGATCGAAGTGGGTACCGTCAACAAGGTGCTGGAAGGCCGTCCGCATTGCGTCGACGCCATGCTGTCGGGCCAGGTGCAGTTGGTGGTCAACACCACCGAAGGGGCGCTGGCGGTCTCCGACAGCTTCTCGATCCGCCGCACCGCGCTGACCCACAGCATCTGCCATTACACGACGCTGGCGGGTGCCCAGGCGGCGGTCGATGCTATCGAAGCGCTGCGCGGAGGCACCCTTGATGTTACCCCGCTGCAGACATATCTTAGTGGGTCCTTCTGATCCGCCCTGGATTTGAGGGCGGCATATAACGGGAAAGACGGATGGAAAAGATTCCGATGACTCCGGGCGGTTTGGTTGTCCTGGAGCATGAACTTAAGAACCTGAAGCAGATCGAGCGTCCCGCGGTCATCCGCGCGATCGCCGAGGCCCGCGAACATGGCGATTTGTCGGAAAACGCCGAATATACCGCCGCGCGCGAGCGTCAGGGGTTCATCGAAGGGCGCATCACCGAGCTGGAAGACATCATCAGCCGCGCGCAGGTGATCGACGCCAAGTCCCTGTCGGGCGACACGGTGCGTTTCGGCGCCACGGTGACGCTGGCCGACGAGGACAGCGACGATGAGAGCATCTACCAGATCGTCGGCGCCCATGAGGCCGACATCAGCGCTGGCCGTATTTCGGTGCATTCGCCGCTGGCGCGCGCCCTGATCGGCAAGCATATCGGCGATTCCGTCGAGGTCAGCTCGCCGGGCGGCTCGCGCCAGTACGAAGTGGTCGACGTCCGCTTCGTCGGCTGAGACCGGCCGTCTGTCGAGGAGAGTGCCATGTCCGTGGGGAACACCCGAGCCGTACATGGCAATCTCATCCTCAATGCCGACAGCTATAAGAGCAGCCATTACCTGCAATATCCGCCAGAGGCCGAGACCACCTCGTTCTATGTCGAGCCAAGGGCAGGCAAGGCCGGCGCGCCTTATCCCGATGTGCTGTTCTTCGGGCTGCAGGCGTTTCTGAAGGAATATCTGTCGCGGCCGATCGATGCTGCCGACATCGACGAGGCGCGCGAGGTGCTGACCGCGCACGGCCTGCCCTTCAATGAGGATGGCTGGCGGCGCATCCTCGACCAGCATGGCGGCCTGCTGCCGCTCGACATCCAGGCCCTGCCGGAAGGCTCCATCGTGCCGCGCGGCACGGCTTTGGTGCAGATCGATAATACCGACCCGGCTTTGCCCTGGCTGCCCAGCTATATCGAGACGGCGCTGCTGCGCGCCATCTGGTATCCGACCACCGTCGCCACCTATTCCTGGTCCTGCAAGCAGGTGATCGCACAGGCCTTGGAGAAATCCTCCGACCATGCGGCCGAGGCCCTGCCCTTCAAGCTGCACGATTTCGGCGCCCGCGGCGTCTCGTCGCAGGAAAGCGCCGGCATCGGCGGCCTGGCCCATCTGGTCAATTTCAGCGGCACCGACACGCTGGCCGCTCTGATGGCGGCGCGGCGCTGGTATGGCGCCGGCATGGCCGGTTTCTCGATCCCCGCCGCCGAGCACAGCACCATCACCACCTGGGGCCGCGATGAGGAACGCGCGGCCTATGAGAACATGCTCGACCGCTTCGGCGCCGGGCCGCTGCTGTCGATCGTCTCGGACAGCTATGACCTCGCCAATGCGGTTACGCATATCTTCGGCGAAGAATTGCGCGACAAGATCCTGTCGATGAACGCCACCCTGGTGGTGCGCCCGGATTCCGGCGACCCGCGCACCGTGGTGATCGAGACCATCAAGCGGCTGATCACAGCCTTCGGCGCCACCCGCAACGCCACGGGCTATCTGGTGCTGAACCCCAAGATCCGCGTGATCCAGGGCGACGGCGTCACCCTCTCAACCATCCGCGAGATCCTCGACCAGCTGCTGGCCGAGGGCATTTCCGCCGAGAACGTCACCTTCGGCATGGGCGGCGCCCTGCTGCAGGTGCTGAACCGCGACACGCTGCGCTTCGCCATGAAGGCCAATGCCGTGAAGATGAGCGGCGCCGATTGGACCGACGTCTATAAGGAGCCGGCCACCGACCCCTCCAAGCGCTCGCGCGCCGGGCGGGTGGCGGTGGTGCGCGCCGGCAATGGCTGGCAGACCATCCGCGCCGACGAGCTGGCCGGGCGGGAGAACCAGCTCAAAAGCGTCTGGCGCGATGGTAAATTGCTGGTCGATTGGTCGCTCGACGAAGTTCGCCGCAGGGCCATCGAGACGACCGCGGCACTCAAGCTGTTCCAGGCTGAAGCAGCTGAATAGATTGAGAATTGACGGGCATCATCGCGGTCGTTCGAACGCTTGATTTCACCACGAAGACACGAAGGAACACGGAGAAGGAAAAAGCGCGCAGCGCAGTCATTTCTCTTTCCAGATCAACATCCGGTCAGGGCCAAGATTGCCTGCGGCGCTTTTCCTCCCTTTTCCTCCGTGTCTTCGTGTCTCCGTGGTAAAAAACAGCGCCGATCACCACGAAGACTTCGCCGCCAAGAAAGGTTAACCCGCCACCCGCCCCGCGTGGATTGGCGGAACAACCCCTACTGCATCGACACCGGCGTCAGATTGTCGTCCGAATTCCGGTCGATCCGCTTGTTGAAGGGGTCGATCCCGACCAGCTTCGGTTCCTTCTCCAGCACCAAAGTCACCTCCTGCTTGCCGCTCTTCAGCGGCCGGCGTTCGACATCGAGCACGGCCTCCTTGGTGTAGCCTTTCTTGCCCGGCTCGACCGTGAAGGCGCCCACGTCGAAGGCTTCGTCGAGCGGCTGTTCGGTTTCCTTGCCCTGGCCGTCGGCGTAAAGCTTCTTGGCCTCGACGGTGAAGGTGACCTCATACTTCCCATCCTCGCGCTTCCGGCCCTTGGCGTCGGTCGCCTTGAGGTCGTAGAGCGTGATGCGGTCGAACTGATCGTCGATCTGCTGGGTGAAGGCCGGGCCGGCTTCTTCCTTCAGCATGGCCAGGAAGTCGGTGGTCGAAGGATAGGGCGCCGCCTTGAAGGCATATTTGGCCAGCAGCTTGCGCAAAGCCGCATTCACCTTCTCCTCGCCGACCGTTTCCTTCAGCCAATACATCTCGACCGCGCCCTTGCGGTAATGGATGTAGGGCTGGTTTTCGACGCGGTCGAGCGGCAATTCCTCGACCGCTTCGGTACCGCGGTTCCGCAGGTAATCGTCGAGATTGCTCTTCAGGAACTTGCGGATCTGGTCCTTGCCGTAAAGCTTCTCCATCACCAGCAAAGCGGAATATTGGGCGAAGGTCTCGTCCAGCATGGTCGCGCCCTGCTTGTCGGCGCCGATCACCTGATGCGCCCACCATTGATGGCCGATCTCGTGGGCGGTGACGAAGGTGACCAGATCGACCTTCTCGTCAGCCTGCTCGTCCTTGAAGTCCTGCACGAAGCCGATCGATTCCGAGAAGGGGATCGTATTGGCGAAGGACTGGGCGAAGCGCTCATAGGCGGGGAATTCGAGGATTCGCAGCTGATGGAACTGATAGGGCGAGAAATCCTGGGTGAAGACGTCGAGCGACGCCTTCATCGCCGTGATGATGCGCTGGACGTTGTAGGGATGGTCGGGATGGTAATAGACCGCCAGATCGACGTTCTGCCCATCGGCGCCATGCCACACGTCCTTGGCGATGGCGTAACGCGCCGATTGCAGCGAGAAGAAATTGAGGATCGGCGCCTCGGTGTGGGTGACGATGGTGCGCCGCCCGTCCCTGGTCTCGTCGCTGAGGGTATAGCCGGGCGCCAGCGGAACCTGGTCGGCGTCGGTCGACAAGGTGATCTGGGCATCGACCCAGTCGCTGTCGCCGCCGATGATGCTGGCGGCATCGGCGCTTTCGTCTTCCAGCTTGGCCGGCCGCAGGGCGTCCACGTCGAGGCCATATTTACGCCGCTTGCCGCGGTCGGTCAGCAAGCCGCCCTCATTCATGCCGAGATGCGGCGCGATCTGCTGGTTGTCGAGGAAGCTGCCATTCTCGACGATGCGGGTCAGCGGCGCGCTATTGGGGAAGCCCTTTTCCTCCAGCACCGTGCGGAACCTGATGGTCCGCCGCTCGCCCGGCGCCATCGGCTGGGCGAAGCGGTAGATGCGATAGCCGAACTCCTTGTATTCCTTTTCCAGGGTGGCATCGCCGACCTCCAGCGCTTCCAGGCGGGTCGGCCTCAGCCAGCGGATGTGAAACTCGGACAAAGGCTGCCCGGTGCGGTTCTCGATGACGTAGGAACCCTCGGTTTCGGCCCTCACCTCCTTGGGATGCAACGCCACGTTCAGCGTGACCGCGACGATCTTGGGCTGCGGCACGGCATGGTATTGCCACAGCGCCTTCTCATAGTCGGCGAGGTAGCGCTCGGTGGCCAGCTTGGTGTAAGCGGAATAGTCGTTCAGCACATTGGTGTTGTCGAAGATTTCGACCGCCGTGCCCCACATCGTCAGGACCGCCACGGTCAGGACGACCGCCGGACCACCGGTCAGGTTGCTCCGCATCCGCGCGAGGCGCGCCGTGAAGCGCACCTCGGCGCCGCGCCGCCACAACAGATGGGAAACCACCATCAGGATGACGGCGAAGGCGCCCCAATAGACGTCGAACCAGAACTGGCCGATCCAGAAGCGGCCCAGACCGTTCATGTCGGACAGCGGCACGCGGATGACATGGGCATAACGGTAGAGACCATGCTCATAGCCGAGATTGCCCAGGGTGACGCGGGCCACGATGTAGAGCAGCATCACCGCCCAGCCGATGGCTTTGTGCGGCACCAGCGACTGCACGAACACCGCCAGCACCGCCAGCAGCCAGGCGGTCACGGTTTCCGGGATCAGGAACCAGGTCACGTAATGCAGGACCTCGACCCGCGAGTAGCCATGCGCCAGCTGGAAAAGGATGGCGGCCAGCGCGCCGACCGCCAGGGTCGACGCCAGCACCAGCCCGATCGCCAGCACCTTGGGCACCAGCATGGTCCAGCTGGGGGCCGGGGTCGCGTCGACGATCTCGTGGATGCGCCGCTCGCGGTCGCGCCAGACCAGCTCGCCGGCATAGTAGATGGCGATGATCAGCGGGATGAAGGTGAAGGCGCCCTTCAGCGCCTCGACCATGGCGCGGGTCACCGGCAGATAATCGATGTCACGGTCGGTGATCACATCGGCGAAAGAGGCCCAGCTGTTCAGCACGCCGATCGCCAGCAGCACGAAGAAGGCCGGGCTTTTGAACACGCCCGCCATCTCGAAGCGGGTCAGCGCGGTGAAGGCCGCCCAGCCATGGTCGCCCACCGGGCGTGCCAGCCGGACCGCGGCGACCGGCGGCGGCGCCGAAGCATCGGCAGGCTCATCCTTGCGCCGCCGCCCGCCCTTGGTCTCGAAGCGGAACAGCACGCAGGCCAGGACGAACATCGCCGCCGCGGCGCCGATCCAGATCAGCCGGTTTTCCAGCATCACCCCGTTCATCGCCGGCAGCAGCGTATTGCGCTCGGACGCCGTCCAATATTTGCTGATCAGATCCAGCGTCGACAGGCCGAACGGATCGAGCAGCGCCACGATGTGATCGTAGGCCGGGTCCTTCAGCAGCAAGGTCGCGGTGAAATAGAGGGTGATGAACGCCACCGCCCCGACATAGGACCACATCATCGAGCGGGTCACGGTGGCCAGGCTGAAGAAGCTCGCGCCGGTCACCAGTAAGGTCGGTAATCCGAACAGGAACAGGGCATAGAGATAGTGGTTCAGGACGAATGGCCCGACCTTCTCATGGTCGAGCCAGGGCATCGCCGATCCCGCCATGAAGGCCAGCGGTACGCTGGCCAGCAGCAGAGTGGCGACGATCATGGCGCCGAGGAAGCGCCCGCCCAGATAGCTGCCCTTGGTGAGGCGCGTCGAATAGAGGATCGGCGCGAAGCCGGTCTCCTCGTCGCGGATCACCACATTGGCGACAAAGGCGGTGACGATGAAGACGGCGAACACCGACATGATGCCGGTGGTCTGCAGCAGCGCGTAGGGTGAGTTGACGTTGACGTTGCCGCGCGCGCCGATCTGGATCTGGTCGATGGTGACCGAGCCGAAGGTCAGCAGGAAGAAAATGGCGAAGCCCACCAGGAATAAGGGCGAACGCAGCTGGTAGCGCAGCTCGAAGCCGGCGATCTTGAACAGCATGGCAGGGCTCCTCAGACCGAGGTCTGGCGGCGCTGGCCGTCGAGAGTCGCGAAATAGAGATCTTCCAGGCCGCCCTCGACCGGCTCGAAACCGCCTTCCGGCCTATCGTCGGCCAGCACATGGATCACCGTCTGTCCGCCCTTCAGGCGGTTCGAGATGACGGCCAGGCGCGACTGGAAGTCAGCCAGCGATTCCTTTTCGATGGTGCGGCGCCAGATGCGCCCCTTCATGCCGCCGATCAGATCATCGGGCGTGCCCTCCAGCACGATGCGTCCGCCGGCGATGATCGCCATGCGGGCGCATAGATCGGCGACGTCCTCGACGATGTGGGTGGACAGGATCACCACCACATTCTCGCCGATCTCGGACAGCAGATTGTTGAAGCGGTTGCGCTCCTCGGGGTCGAGGCCGGCGGTCGGCTCGTCAACGATCACCAAAGACGGATTGCCGAGCAGCGCCTGGGCGATGCCGAAGCGCTGGCGCATGCCGCCCGAGAAACCGGCGACGGCGCGCTTGCGAACACTCCACAGATTGACCTGGTTGAGCAGGGCCTCGACCTGCTCCTTGCGCTCGCCTGCCTTCGAGAAGCCCTTCAGCACAGCCAGATGGTCGAGCAGGTCATAGGCCGAGACGCGCGGATAGACGCCGAATTCCTGCGGCAGATAGCCCAACGTGGCGCGCAGCCGCGACGGTTCCTTGACCACGTCGATGTCGCCGAAGCGGATGTCGCCCTGGCTGGGGCTCTGCAGGGTGGCGATGCAGCGCATCAGGGTCGATTTGCCCGCCCCGTTCGGCCCGAGCAGCCCGTACATCCCCTTGGGAATATCGAGCGAGACGTCGGCGAGCGCCTTGGTGCCGTTGGCATAGACGTGGGTCACATGGGACAGGCTGAGCATAAAGGTTCCCCCGAGATACGAATTGATCTGCCAAGCCCCAATTCACGAACCGTGCCAACGGCAAAACCCGCGGAATCCCTGGCTTTCACTTGTTTTCCCGATGAGCGAAACCACCAGTATTTGGCGAATTCCGCGACATCTCCCCTACAAATCTTTACAGAAAAATGACGGCCGGCTCCCCATTTGGGGACAGGCCCCGCCTCCGCCTCGGCGCAATGCTGATCCCGTCGCCAATCGCACGGGGGTCGATGCCATGCAGTTCCTGTCTCATATCGCCGTCATCAATGCCTTGCTGACGGCCGGAATTCTGGCTTCGACCTTTGCCAGCGATCGGCTTCTGCGACTTGCCGCCGCGGTGATCCTGCCCTGATCGGGCGTCGGCAACGTCGTTATCCTCCCTGAGAATTCGGAGGCCGGACCACGCTTCCCCGGTCCGGCCTCCTCCTTCTTTCCTCATTCGTGCTCGATGCGCTCCATATCCTCGTCGCTGAAGCCGAAATGGTGCCCGATCTCATGGATCAGCACATGGCGGATCACCTCATTGAGGTCCTGCCCGGTCTCGCACCAGTAATCGAGGATCGGCCGGCGATAGAGAAAGATCATGTCCGGCGTGGTCCGCACGTCGAACACCGACTGGCGCGGCAGGGCGACGCCGCGATAGAGGCCCAGCAGGTCGAAGGGGCTTTCCAGCTCCATCTCCTCCTCGGTTTCCTCGTCGGGAAAATCCTCGACACGAAACAGAATCGCCCCGAGATGCTGGCGGAGTTCGTCGGGAATCCGCTCGAATTCGATAGCGGCGATGTTTTCGAGCTCGGCCAGGGACGGCGGAGTCGTGTGACGCTGAATCATGGGAAGAAGATAACGCTAAAAGAAAAGGCCACCAAGGGTCTCCCCTTGATGGCCTTCAGTCTTTTACAGGACTTTCTTACTTGTTCAGTTGGCCTGGCGGCGCAGGAAGGCCGGAATGTCCAGCAGGTCTTCTTCCGCCTTCGAGGTGGTCAGGCGGTCGGACGGGCTGACCCGGGTCGCCGACAGATCGGCGGCGGTGCGGGGCGCCGGAGCGGCCGGACGGGCGGCGGGGGCCGGAGCCTCGGCGCGCGGGGCCGGAGCCATCGGAGCCTTGGGCTCGGTGCGCTGCTGCATCGGCTGAGCGGCCGGACGCGGCGAGGTCCAGCGGCTGAACAGGCCCGGCTTGGGAGCCGGCTGCTCGGCGGCCGGCTCTTCGGCGGCCGGAGCGGCCGGCTGCTGCGAAGCCGCCGCGCCAGGGCGATCGAGCGTGCGGTCGATGCGCAGATCGGCCAGACGCTCACGCGGGGTCGCGGCCGGCATGTCCATGCGCAGGCTGCCCTGCGAGGGCATGTCGCGACGCACGGTCATGGTCGGCTCGGCGCGGGGCGCCATGGCCGGCTCGGCGGCGACCGGAGCGGCCGGGGTGCTCGGCGGGACCGACAAGACCTCTTCCTCGACGCGGGCGATCTGTTCGGCCAGCTGGCTCAGCGTCGCTTCGGGCGCGGCGGTGGCGGCCGGGACTTCGAGCACGGCCTCTTCCTGCATCTGCGCCACCGGCTGGGCGACGGCGGCCGAGCCATGGAACACATGCGAGGTGCCGGCGACGCGCTCGGCCAGGGTCGGCTTCATCGCGGCGAGCGGCGCGGTGGCCTGCTGCAGCGAATGGATCGAGGCCGGAGCCGCGGCGCGCTTCTGGTCGACCAGCGAGATCAGGGTCGGCTTCGGCATCACCTGGGCCGCCGCTTCGATGCCGGTGGCGACGACCGAAACGCGCATCTTGCCCTGCAGCTTCTCGTCGAAGGTCGAGCCGAAGATGATGTTGGCATCGGGATCGACCTCGTCGCGGATGCGGTTGGCCGCCTCGTCGACTTCGAACAGGGTCATGTCCATGCCGCCGGTGATGTTGATCAGGACGCCGCGGGCGCCCTTCATCGAGATGTCTTCCAGCAGCGGGTTGTTGATGGCGGCCTCGGCGGCCTCCATGGCGCGGCGCTCGCCGGTCGCTTCGCCGGTGCCCATCATCGCCTTGCCCATCTCGCCCATCACGGTGCGGATGTCGGCGAAGTCGAGATTGATCAGGCCGGGCATGATCATCAGGTCGGTGACGCCGCGCACGCCGGAATAGAGCACATCGTCGGCCATCTTGAAGGCGTCGGCGAAGGTGGTCTTTTCCGAGGCGACACGGAACAGGTTCTGGTTCGGGATGATGATCAGGGTGTCGACATAGCGCGACAGCTCCTCGATGCCGGCTTCCGCCAGGCGCATGCGGTGCTGGCCTTCGAAGTGGAAGGGCTTGGTCACCACGCCGACGGTCAGGATGCCGTGCTCACGCGCGGCGGCCGCGATGACCGGAGCGGCGCCGGTGCCGGTGCCGCCGCCCATGCCGGCGGTGATGAACACCATGTTCGAGCCGCCCAGCTGCTGGATGATCTCTTCCATGGTCTCTTCGGCCGCGGCGCGGCCGATGTCCGGGCGGGCGCCGGCACCCAGGCCCTGGGTGATCTGATCACCCAGCTGGATGCGGCGGTCGGCGCGCGACTGCGCCATCGCCTGCGCATCGGTGTTGGCGACGATGAATTCGACGCCTTCCAGATGCGACTGGATCATGTTGTTGACCGCGTTGCCGCCGGCGCCGCCGACACCGATGACGGTGATCTTCGGGGCCAGACCGTTGTTACCGGTGGGTTGGAAATTGATCATCGTGACACCTCCGCTCTTGAAACCTAAAAGTTCTTCCGTAACCAGGACCCGATCCGGGCCAGCTTGCCGTCGCCCGGTTCGGGCTCCGGCCGCCGCGCCGCCTTGGACTGGGACTCGGCGTTGTAATTCTGCAAACCGAAACGCAGCAGGCCGGCGCAGGCCGAGAAGGCCGGACCGCCGGTCGCTTCCGGCAGGCCCTGCAGCCCGACCGGGCGGCCGAGCCGCACCTGCTTGTCGAGCACCAGCGCGGCCAGATCGCGCACGCCCTGCAACTGCGCGGCGCCGCCGGTCAGCACGACGCGGCGGCCAGCCGCCTTGTCGAGCCCGGCGGCTTCGAGCCGCGAGCGCACCATTTCGAAGGTCTCTTCCAGGCGCGGCTGGATGATCTGCACCAGCATCGAGCGCGGCACCTGGTTGGTGGCGCCGTCATCGTCCTCGCCGACCAGCGGCACCTTGAGGATTTCGCGGTCGTCGGACGGGGAGGCGATGACGCTGCCATACAGCGTCTTCATGCGCTCCGCCTGGGTTAGCGGGGTCGACAGGCCGCGGGCGATGTCGTTGGTGACATGCAGGCCGCCGATCGGGATGCTGTCGGTATAGACCAGATGGCCGCCCTGGAAGACGGCGATCGAGGTGGTGCCGCCGCCCATGTCGATGCAGGTGACGCCCAGCTCCTTCTCGTCATCGACCAGGCAGGCCAGGGCGGACGCATAGGCCGAGGCGACGCGGGTCTCGATGTCGAGATGGCAGCGATGCACCACGGTCGACAGATTGCGCAGCGGGCCGGGCGCCGCCGTCACCAGATGCAGGGTGACCGCCAGGCTTTCTCCGAACATGCCGCGCGGATCGCGGATGCCTTCATTGCCGTCCACGGTGAAACCGACCGGGATCGAATGGACCAGCTCCTGGCCGCCCGCCGGATTATGGTTGCGGGCATGGTCCAGCATGCGGCGGATGTCGGCCTCGCCGATCTCATGGCCGTTCAGCGCCACCTCGACCGTCAGGTTGGTCGAGTTGGGCTGGCCGCCCGAGACGTTGAGGATCACCTCGCGGATACGCTCCTCGGCCATCTGCTCGGCGGCATCGACGGTGGCGCGGATCGCCGTCTCGGCTTCGTCCATGTCGACCACGGCGCCATTGCGCATGCCGCGCGACAGCTGGTGCCCGATGCCGAGCACCTTCAGGCTGCCGTCATCATTGGCGCGCGCGATGAAGCAGCACACCTTGGTGGTGCCGACATCCAGCGCAGCGATCAATCCGTGGCGGAGCTTGGGCTTCGACATGGGAGCTTACGCGTCCTTTCCGTTCGAGGGTTTCTTCTTGGGGCCGGCCGCCTGCTCGCGCGGAGCATTGGCGGCGCGCAGCACCAGACGGTCGGGCAGGCGCATATCGACGACGCTGACCTGGCGCTCCAGCAGGCTCTGCTCGCGGTCGAGGCGGGCGAGGTCGTGCCAGGCGGCTTCCGGATCGTCTTCCGGCAGGCGCACTTCGATGCCGTCCGGGGTGCGGTCGAGCATCACGTTCCAGCGGCGGTCGCCGATCCAGGTGGCGGCCTTGACGCGGTCCTTGAGGGCCGGCTCGGACTCGAGGATGGCGACCAGCTCGGAGGCATGGTCCGGGGCGCCCTCGCCCACGGTTAGCGGCAGGCCGGCATAATCGTCGATCTGGTCGCCGACGATCTGGCCTTCGCGGTCGACCAGGAAATAGCGGCCATTGTTCTGCCACAGGGCGATCGGCGAACGCTCGGTGATCAGGATATGGATCTGGTCGGGCAGCCGGCGCTCGACGGCGGCGGTGCGGACCCACGGAATTTCCTCGATGCGCTTGCGGGCGGCGGTCAGGTCGACGGCCAGGATGGCGTCGCCCCGCTTGACGTTCAGCGCGGCCAGCAGCTGGTCGCGCGGCGTGCGGACGCGGCCCTCGACGAAAATGTCGTCGACGCGGTAGCCGGCCTGGCCCGACCAGGAAACCAGCTGGTTCATCACCTTCTTGCCGGGGAACAAGGCGACCGCCAGCAACAGCAGCAGACCGCCGCCGCCGGCCAGCACCGCGCGGCGCATCGAGCGCGAGCGCAAGGAGCGCGGCCAGGACAGCCTGAAGCGCGGCGAGGAAGACGCGGCCTTGGCCTTGCGGGGCTGCGGCGCCGCCTTCGGCTTGCCGCGCCCGGACAGGACCGGACGGTCGTCGACTTGCAGGGTTACGGATCGCATTTCGCGTTCTCCACCATCCAGGTCACCAGTTCGACGAAGCTCATGCCGGCATAAGCGGCGAGTTCGGGCACCAGCGAGGTCTGTGTCATGCCGGGCTGGGTATTGACCTCCAGCATGTAGAAGCGGCCGGGCTGATCGGGCTGGGTGTCGTCATAGCGCAGGTCGGCGCGCGACACGCCGCGGCAGCCCAGCGCCTGATGCGCCTTCAGCGCCAGGATCAGCGCGTCGTCATAGGCTTGCGGCGGCAGCGGCGCCGGGCACAGATGGACCGAGCCGCCCGGGCTATATTTGGCTTCGTAATCGTAGAAGCCGCGCTCGGAGGTGATCTCGGTGGCGCCCAGAGCGCGGTCGCCCATGACGGCGACGGTAATCTCGCGGCCGGGAATGAAGCGCTCGGCCAGCACGAAATCGCCGAAGCTCCAGTCTTCCTCGGCCAGCGGATTGACGTTGTCGCCGTCCCGCACGATATGGACGCCGACCGACGAGCCTTCATTGAGCGGCTTCAGCACATAGGGGCGCGGCAGCACGTCGCCGGCCAGCACTTCGGCCTTGCTGACCACGCGGCCTTCGGCGACCGGAATGCCGGCGGCCGAGAACACCTTCTTGGCGGCCGGCTTGTCCATCGCCAGGGCCGACGCCAGCACACCGGAATGGGTGTAGGGGATCTTCATCAGATCGAGGATCGACTGGATGCGGCCATCCTCGCCGAAACGGCCATGCAGGGCGTTGAACACCACCCAGGGTTGGGCCGCTTCGAGGCCGGCGACCAGGGTCTGCAGGTCGCGGCGCACATCGATGGTGGCGACCGCATAGCCGGCCTTTTCCAGCGCGGCGGCGCAAGCGGCGCCCGAAGCCAGCGAGACTTCGCGTTCCGCGGAGAAGCCACCCATGAGAACCACTACACGTTTGCTCATGACGGCTCTCCTATGCGGCGGATTTCCCAGCGCAGCTCTATTCCGCTCCGCGCCTTGACGCGGGCGCGCACCTCTTCACCGAGATTTTCGATGTCGGCGGCGGTCGCATCGCCAAGATTGAGCAGGAAGTTGCAATGTTTCTCGGACACCTGCGCCCCGCCGATTTTCAGGCCGCGGCAACCGGCCTCGTCGACCAGCTTCCAGGCGCTGTTGCCGGGCGGATTGGCGAAGGTCGACCCGCCCGTGCGGGTGCGCAGCGGCTGGCTGTCTTCGCGCGACGCGCGGATCTCGGCCATCTTGGCGGCGATCTCGGCGGTGTCGCCGGCATGGCCGCGCAGGATCGCCGCGACGAAAACCCAATCCTCGGGCACGTCGGTATGGCGGTAGGAGAAGCCGATCTCCTCGGCGGTCAGTTCCCGGATATCGCCGGCCGGGGTCAGCAGGGTCGCCGAGACGGTGATCTGCTGCATGTCGCCGCCGTAGGCGCCGGCATTCATGCGCAGCGCGCCGCCGATGGTGCCGGGCACGCCGGTCAGGAATTCCAGGCCGGCCAGGCCGAGATCGCGGGCGAAGGCCGAGACCGCCGGGTCGATGGCGCCGGCGCCGACGCGCAGACTCTGCTCGCCGGCCCGCTCGATCTTCGCGAACGGACGGCCCAGGCGGATCACCACGCCGCGCACGCCGCCGTCGCGCACCAGCAGGTTCGAGCCGACGCCGATCACGGTGACCGGCACGTCGGCCGGCTTGGCGGCGAGGAAATCGATCAGGTCATCGAGGTCGGCAGGCTGGAACAGCGCGTCGGCAGGGCCGCCGACACGGAACCAGGTGTATTCGGCCAGGGACGCATCCGCGGTCATCTCGCCGCGCACGGCGGGCAGTCGGTCGATGAGGCGGAGGCGGCTGATCATGGTCACGCCCGGCCTCCCCGCAACTGGTCGAGCTCGGCCGGCAGCGCATTGGCCCAGGCGGTGATGTTGCCGGCGCCGAGGCAAACGACGAAATCGCCGGGCTGCGCCAGGTCCAGGATCATCTGCGGCAGCTCGGCGGCCGAGGGCAGCGGCATGGCGCGGCGATGGCCGTGCGCCAGCAGGCCTTCGACCAGGCTGTCGCGGCTGGCGCCTTCGATCGGCGATTCGCCTGCGGCATAGACATCGGCGACGATCACCAGATCGGCGTCGTTGAAGCAGGTGCAGAATTCCTCGAACAGGTTCGACAGGCGCGAATAACGATGCGGCTGCACCACCGCGATCACCTTGTTCTGGGTCGCCGAGCGGGCGGCGCGCAGCACCGCGGCGATCTCGACCGGGTGATGGCCGTAATCGTCGATCACGGTCACGCCGCCGCTGACGCCGGTCTTGGTGAAGCGGCGCTTGACGCCCGAGAAGCCGGCCAGGCCCTTCCTGATCACCTCGTCGGAGAATTTCAGCTGGGTCGCGACGACCACGGCGGCCAGCGAGTTCTGCACATTGTGCTGGCCGAACATCGGCAGGAATACGTTGTCGATGCGGCGCACCTCGCCGGTCGGGCGGTCGGTGATCACCACGTCGTAATGGGCGCCGTCGCCGCCGATGGTCAGATTGTCGGCGCGCACATCGGCCTGCGGGTTGAAGCCGTAGGAGATGATCTTGCGATCCGAGATGCGGCCGATCAGCGCCTGCACTTCCGGATGATCGACGCAGAGCGCCGCGAAGCCATAGAACGGAATGTTCTCGACGAAGATGCGGAAGGCGTCGCGCACCTTGTCGAAGGTGCCGTAGAAATCGAGATGCTCGGGATCGATGTTGGTGACCACGGCGATGGTGGCCGGCAGCTTCATGAAGGTGCCGTCGGACTCATCGGCCTCGACCACCGCCCATTCGCCGGCGCCCAGGCGGGCATTGGTGCCATAGGCGTTGATGATGCCGCCATTGATGACGGTCGGATCGGTGCCGGCTTCGTCCAGCATCGCCGCGATCATCGAGGTGGTGGTGGTCTTGCCGTGAGTGCCGCCGATGGCGATCGCCCATTTCAGGCGCATCAGCTCGGCCAGCATTTCGGCGCGGCGCACCACCGGGATCAGGCTGGCGCGGGCGGCCACCACTTCCGGATTGTCGGCCTTGACTGCCGAACTGATCACCACGACGCGGGCCTCGCCCAGATTCTCCGCCGCATGGCCGACCGACACCTTGATGCCGAGATTTTCCAGGCGCTTCACATTGGCGGACGAGGCGATATCCGAGCCCTGCACACGGTAGCCGAGATTGTGCATGACCTCGGCGATGCCGCTCATGCCGATGCCGCCGATGCCGACGAAATGGATTACACCGATAGTGAGAGGAAGGCTGCTCATGACTTGGACTCCGCAAGATCAGCCATCAGATCGGCGAGCCGCTCTGCCGCCTCCGGAATCCCCTCGGCCCGCGCCTTGCCGGCCGCGTCCGCCAGGTCGGCGGGCGAGGTCAGCAGCGCGCCGAGCTTGGCGGCGAGACTGTCGGAGGTCAGCGTATCCTGCGGCATCACCCACCCGGCGCCATGACGCGCGAAGGCGCGGGCATTGGCGGTCTGGTGGTCGTCGATGGCATGGGGATAGGGAATGAGAACGGCCGGGCGGCCGGCGACGGCCAGCTCGGCGACCGTCGAGGCGCCGGAGCGGCAGATCACCAGATGGGCGGCGGCCAGACGGGCCGGGACATCGTTGAAGAAGGACTGCAGATCGGCGGCGATGCCATGCTCTTTGTACAAAATCGTCACGCGCTCGATATCTTCAGCCTTGCACTGCTGGTGGACCGTGATGCGGCGCTGAAGCTCTTCCGGCAAACGGATCAGCGCCTGGGGCAGCAGGTCAGAGAAAGCCTTAGCGCCCTGCGAACCGCCAGTGACCAAAATAGTCACGGAGCCGTCGGCCGGCGGATAGGCCTGCTCGCGGACGGCCAGGATCGGCCCGCGCACCGGGTTTCCGACATGACGGACTTTTTGCTGCCAGGCGGCGGCGACCTTGCCGGTTTCGCCGAACGAGGTGGCGATGCGGGCGGCGCCGCCGGCCAGCAGGCGGTTGGCGCGGCCCAGCACGGCATTCTGCTCATGCACCGCCGAGGGCACGCCCATGTGACTGGCCGCCAGCACCGCCGGCACCGAGGCATAGCCGCCGAAGCCGATCACGGCGGCCGGCTTCAGGCGGCGGATCAGCGAACGGGCCTGGAAATAGCCGGCCACCAGCGAGCCCATCGATTTCAGGCGCTTCACCGGGCTCTTGCCGGCGATGCCGCCACCCGAGATGCGATAGGTGTCGAGAGCGCCCAAGCTCCCGCCATAGGCAGCGCCGCGGCGGTCGGTGACGAAGGCCAGCTTATGGCCGCGCTTCGACAGCTCAGTCGCCAGCGCTTCCGCCGGGAACACATGCCCGCCGGTCCCCCCGGCCGTCAGCAAGATCAGAGGCTTGAGGTTATTCATCATTGCCCCTCAGACGCCGGGCGCGCGCCTCCGCACGCTTGGCTTCGCTCCGGCTTCCCTCCTCGACCGAAGGTCTCGTCGTCGCTGCGCGGTCGCGCAGTCGCGCTCGCGGCATGTGCTGAGCCCATGCCGTCATATCATCTCCTCCTTGCCATAGCGGGTGCGCGACAGGGCCAGCACCATCCCCATGCCCAGCGCCAGCGCCAGGGTCGAGGAACCGCCATAGGAAATGAACGGCAGGGTCATGCCCTTGGTCGGCATCATGCGCAGCGTCGAGGCCATATTGATGATCGCCTGCAGGCCGAACTGGACCAGCAGGCCCGAGGTCGCCAGCAGCACGAACAGGCTTTCTTCGGCCAGCATGCGGATGAAGCCGCGCAGCACGATGAAGGCGAACAGGCCGACCACCAGCAGGCACAGGATCAGGCCGAATTCCTCGCCCGCCACCGCCATGATGAAGTCGGTATGGGCGTCGGGCAGGACGGCCTTCACATGGCCCTCGCCCGGGCCGCGCCCGAAGAAGCCGCCATTGTGGAAGGCCTGCAGCGCGGTCATGACCTGATAGTTGTTGCCGGCCACCGGATTGAGGAAGCCGTCGACGCGGGCCTGGACGTGGCTGAAGGTGAAGTAAGCGCCGACCAGGCCGCCCAGGCCGACCAGCACGCCCATCAGCACCCAGGCCAGCGGCAGGCCGGCCAGGAAAAACTCGATGAACCACACGGCGGAAACGACCAGGGTCATGCCCACGTCGGGCTGCAGCAGCAGCAGGCCGGCGACCAGGAAATAGAGCAGCAGCGCGATCAGATTGCCGGGGAAGCCTTCCTGGGTCGACTGGGTCGAGAACATCCAGGCCACCACCACGGCGAAGGTCGGCTTGACGAATTCCGAGGGCTGCAGCGACAGGCCGCCCAGGCTGACCCAGCGCGCCGCGCCTTTGATCTCCTGGCCCGACATCAGGGTCGCCGCCATCAGCACCACCGCGCAGATGAAGCCGATGCAGGCCAGGCGGCGCACGGCTTTCGGCGACAGCAGCGACACGCCGAACATGGTCAGCAGCGCCGGCGGCACGAAGACGAACTGGCGGCGGATGAAGTGGAAATGCTCGGCGCCGATGCGCTCGGCCACCGCCGGAGACGCCGCCATGATCAGCAGGGCGCCGATAGCCACCAGCAGAGCAAGTGCGGCCATGCTCCAGCGGTCGACGGTCCACCACCAGCGGCCGACCACGGAGCGGTCGGTACGGCCAAGCGTAATCATGCCGCGCTCCTTTCACCGGACAGGCTGTTGACGAGGTCGCGGAACACGTCGCCGCGATGTTCGAAGCTCTTGAACTGGTCCCACGACGCGCAGGCCGGCGACAGCAGCACCACGGCGCCCTCGCCCGGATGGGACAAAGCGACGTCGCGGGCGCGGTGCACGGCGGCATCCAGCGTGCCGCAGATCTCATAGGTAACCGAACCGGACAGGGTGTCGGCGAAGCTCGCCGCCGCCTCGCCGATCAGGAAGGCGCGGACCACGCGGGGGAACAGGGGACACAGGCTCTCGATGCCGCCTTCCTTGGCCTGGCCGCCGGCGATCCAATAGATGCGGTCGTAGCAGACCATCGCCTTCTCGGCGGCGTCGGCATTGGTTGCCTTGCTGTCATTGACGTAGCGGACGCCGTCGATGATGGCGACCAGTTCCTGCCGGTGACGCAGGCCGGGATAGGTGGCCAGGCGCTGGGCGATGGCGGCAGGCTCCATGCCGCAGGCACGGGCGGCGGCATAGGCGGCGCAAGCGTTCTGCCAATTGTGGCGGCCCGGCAGGCTGGCGACCTTGCGCAGGTCGATCACTTCGATGGCCTTGCCTTCGCTGTCGTCGATCAGGATGCCGTCCGGCGCATAGATGCCGCCTTTGACCGACTTTTCCGCCGAGATGGCGCGGACCACCACATCCTTGCGGTGCGATTGCTTGAGATGGATCTCCGCGCTGTGCAGATCGTCGACCGCGACGATGGCGGTGCCGCCCGCCGGCAGACGGTCGAACATCGAGGCCTTGGCCGCGACATAGCCCGGCATGCCGCCATGGCGGGCCAGATGGTCGGGGGTGATGTTGAGCAGCACCGCGACGTCGAAGCGGGCCTGGTCCAGCAGCTCCAGCTGATAGGAGGACAGCTCCAGCACATAGGTGCCGTCCAGTCCGAGGGCCGGCAGATCGAGGGCGGGAACGCCGAGATTGCCGCCCACCGCCAGCGGCGAGCCCAGTCCCGCCAGCACATGGCCGGTCAGGGTGGTGGTCGTCGACTTGCCGTTGGTGCCGGTGATGGCGACGGCGCGGGCGCCGGGATTGGCCGCGCACAAAAGCTCGATGTCGCACACCAGCTTGACCCCGGCGGCGCGCGCCGCCTCGGCCACCGGATGCGGTTGGGGATGGATGTGCGGAATGCCCGGGCTCCACACCAGCAGGTCGATCTTCGACCAGTCGGCGGAAGTCAGGTCGTACAGGGTCACGCCCAGCTCTTCGGCTTGCGCCCGGCCCTCGGCCTGGTCGTCCCAGGCGAGCACGCGGGCTCCCGCGGCGGCGAGCGCGCGGGCCGAGGCGGTGCCGGACTTGCCCAGTCCCATCACCGCCACGGTCTTGCCGTCGAAGCTGGAGGCGAGATTATCCATGGTCACCGCAGCTTCAGCGTGGAGAGGCCGACCAGGGCCAGGATGCCGGAAATGATCCAGAAGCGGATCACGACGGTGGGTTCGGCCCAGCCCTTCTTCTCGAAGTGATGGTGCAGCGGCGCCATGCGGAAGACGCGCTTGCCGGTCATCTTGAAGGAGGCGACCTGAACGATCACCGACACGGTTTCCAGCACGAACAGGCCGCCGACGATGGCCAGCACGATCTCGTGCTTGGTGACCACCGAGATGGCGCCCAAAGTGCCGCCCATGGCCAGCGAGCCGGTGTCGCCCATGAACACCATGGCCGGCGGCGCGTTGAACCACAGGAATCCCAAGCCCGCGCCGACCAGGGCGCCGCACAGCACCGACAGCTCGCCGGCGCCGGGCACATGGTGGATCTGCAGGTAATTGGCGAAGACGGCGTGGCCGACCAGATAGCAGATCAGCGCGAACACGCCCGAGGCGATCATCACCGGCACGATGGCCAGGCCGTCGAGCCCGTCGGTCATGTTGACGGCGTTCGAGGCGCCGACCATCACGAAGGCGGCAACCGGCAGATAGAACCAGCCCAGCTGGACCAGCACGTTCTTGAGGAACGGCACGGCGAAGGCGCCGCTCAGCTGATCGGGTTCCAGGCGGTTGATCAGGACCGCGGCGATCAGGCCGACGATGATCTGCGCCACCAGCTTGCCCTTGCCGGACAGGCCCTTGGGATTACGCTTGGAAACTTTCATGAAATCGTCGACGAAACCGACCAGCCCGTAAGCCAGGGTCACCATCAGCACGATCCACACATAGGCGTTGGACAGATCGGCCCACAGCAGCGCCGACAGGCACAGGCCGGTCAGGATCAGCAGGCCGCCCATGGTCGGCGTGCCTTTCTTGACCAGATGCGATTCCGGACCGTCGTCGCGGATCGGCTGGCCATGGCCCTGCTTCTTGCGCAGCCAGCGGATCATCGAGGGACCGGCCCAGAAGGCATAGATCATCGAGGTCAGCACCGCCCCGCCCGTCCGGAAGGTGAGGTACTTGAACAGGTTGAACAGCGCGAACTGATCAGCCAGGGGATAAAGCAGGTTATAGAGCATGGTGGACGGGTTCCCCTTTCAATTTCCGTTTGCGACCGGCGCCATCGGCGTCGCCAGGTCGTCGAGATGGGAGACCACGCGGCCCATGCGGCTGCCCGCCGAGCCTTTGACCATCACCACGTCGCCAGCGCGCACGAGGGCGGCGACCATAGGGGCCAATTGCAACGAATCCGGGGCATGTCCGCCCTTTTTTTCGCCCTGCAGCGCGTCGAATAAACCGCCCATCAGAGGGCCCGCGGCGAACACCAGATCGACGCCGAACTGGTTGATGGTTTCGGCCAGGCCGCGATGCAGCGCCGGGCCCTGCTCGCCCAGTTCCAGCATGTCGCCCAGCACGGCGACGCGGCGGCCGCCCCTGCCCGGCTCCATGCTGCCCAGGGTCGCCAAAGCGGCGCGCACCGAGACCGGGCTGGCGTTGTAGCTTTCGTCGATGACCGAAATGGTGCCTTCGCCCCAGCGTAGAATCTTGCGCTCGCCGCGGCCCTTGGGCGGATGCATCCTGGCCAGCGCGGCGGCCGCCTCGGCGATCGGGATGCCGGCCGCATCGGCGGCCAGCAGCACGGCCAGGCTGTTCATCGCCCAGGGACGGCCCGGCACGCCGATCGCATAGGAGATCGGCTTGTCCTTGATCAGCGCGAACACCAGGGTCTGGTCCTGGACCACGGCGAAATCGAGCAGGCGGGCGTCGGCCTCGATATGGGTGCCGAAGGTGGCGAAGCGGAAAATCCCCGCCTGTTCGGCGCGCTCGCGCAGCAGGCCGTAATAGGGATTGTCGCGCGGCAGGATGGCGGTGCCGCCCGGCACCACGCCTGTGAAGATCTCGGCCTTGGCCTCGGCGATTTCCTTGGTCGAGGCGAAGAATTCCAGATGCACCGCCTCGACCGTGGTGACGATGGCGATGTCGGGGCGGACCAGGGCGGTCAGCGGCGCGATCTCGCCGGCATGGTTCATGCCGAGTTCCAGCACAGCGCTCTTACTGGCGGCCGGCATGCGGGCCAGCGACAGGGGCACGCCCCAATGATTGTTGAAGCTGCCGACCGAGGCATGGGTAGTCGCCTCGCCCAGCGCCAGCTTCAGCATTTCCTTGGTGCCGGTCTTGCCGACGCTGCCGGTCACGCCGATGATCTTCGCCTTGGTCCGGGCGCGCGAAGCGGCACCCAGGGCGCGCAAGGCTTCCAGCGTATCCTCGACCAGCAGCAGCGGCGCATTGGCCCCGGCGCCTTCCGGAATCTTGTGGACCAGCGCGGCGGCGGCGCCGGCCGCCAGGGCGCCGGCGACATGGTCGTGGCCGTCATGGTTCGGGCCGGCCAGCGCGACGAACAGGTCGCCCTTGGCCACGGTGCGGCTGTCGATCGAAACACCGGACGCCTGCCAGGCCGGACCGCGAGCCTCGCCGCCGGTGGCTTTCTGCGTCTCGGCGCTGGTCCAGAGAGGGGTCATGCGCCCTCCTTCACGGCCAGACGGGCCTCTTCGGCGTCGTCGAAGGGGAGAACGGTCGAACCCACGATCTGGCCGCTTTCATGGCCCTTGCCGGCCAGCACCACCACATCGCCGTCCTGCGCCATGGCAATGGCGGCGCGGATGGCGGCGCGGCGGTCGCCGATCTCTTCGGCATTGGGGCAGCCGGCCATCACCTGGGCGCGGATCGAGGCGGCGTCCTCGGTGCGCGGATTATCGTCGGTGACGATGGCGTAATCGGACAGGCGCGCGGCGATGGCGCCCATCATCGGACGCTTGCCAGGATCGCGGTCACCGCCGCAGCCGAACAGGGCGATCAGGCGATTTTTCGTGTGCGGCTTCAAGGCGCGCAGTGCGGTTTCCAGACCGTCCGGGGTATGGGCGTAATCGACATAGACCGCCGCGCCCTTGACGTTCTGCGCCACCAGCTGCAGGCGGCCGGGCACGCCCTCAAGCTTTTCCAGCGCCAGAGTGGCCAGATGCACGTCGGCGCCGGTGGCAATCGTCAGGCCCAGCGCGCAGACGGCGTTGGAAACCTGGAAGTCGCCGGCCAGCGGCAGCAGCAGATCGTAACGGCGGCCCATCACCGACAGGCTGATTTCCTGGCCGGCGGCAGCCGGGGACACTTTGAGAATGCGGATATCGTCGCCCACGGCGCCAAAACCGATGAAACGCTGTCCGCGTTCCTGCGCCAGGGCCTTCAAATCCTCGGCCTGCTCGGAATCGGCATTGACCACGGCGACGCCCGATTCGGGCAGCAGCGTATCGAACAGGCGGCGCTTGGCCTTCCAATAGCCATCCATGTCGCCGTGATAATCGAGATGATCGCGGGTCAAATTGGTGAAGGCCGCCGCCGACAGCGACACGCCGTCGAGGCGGTACTGGTCGAGGCCGTGACTGGAGGCTTCGAAGGCGGCGTGGGTGACGCCTTCGTCGGCCAGCTCGGCCAGCAGGCGGTGCAGCGCCACCGGATCGGGCGTGGTCAGGGTGCCGACTTCGCTGCGCCTGGGCGAGACCAGGCCGATGGTGCCGAAGCTGGCGGCCGCCAGGTCCAGCGCCGCCCAGATCTGGCGGGTGAAATTGGCGACCGAGGTCTTGCCGTTGGTGCCGGTGACGGCAACCATCGTCGCCGGCTGGCGACCGAAGAATTTGGCGGCCATCAGGGCGAAGCGGCGGCGCGGATTGTCGTCGGTGACCAGGACGGCCTTGCCGTCTTCCAGCACCGTGCCGGACGGCGCCAGCACGGCCACGGCGCCGCGCGCGATGGCGTCGCCGATGAACGTGCGGCCATCGACCTTTTCGCCGGGCAGAGCCGCGAACAGGTCGCCCGGCTTCACCGCGCGGGAATCCGCGGTCAATCCGGCGATTTCCGGATCGGGGGTGAGGCTGTGGCCCAGCATGTCACTCAACCTCGGCAAGGCTGGCCCCCTTGGCGACGGCATTGACCGCCAGGGCCGGCTTCTTCGGTTCGTCGTAATCGACCGGCGACGGGGTCAGGCCCAACAACGGACCGATCTGGGCGATGATGTGGCCGACGGCGGGCGCGGCGTTCCAATGCGCCTGGATCAGGCCGTAGGTCGCCTTGGTGCCCTTGGGCTCGTCGATCATCACCAGCACGACATAGCGGGGGTCGTTGCCCGGGAAGGTGGCGATGAACGAGGACAGCAGAGCCTTGCGGCGATAGCCGCCGGCGCCGCTCTTTTCCGCGCTGCCGGTCTTGCCTTCGACCTGATAGCCGGGCACGTCGGCGGTGTCGCCGGTGCCTTCGCTGACCACCAGGCGCATCATCTGGCGCAGCTGCTCGGAGGTCTGGCGCTTGACGACGCGGGTCGCCGGGATCGCCTCGCCATCGGCATGGGCCAGCAGGGTGGATTGATGGAACTCGCCGCCATTCACCAGCGCCGAAACGCCGGTGACCATCTGCAGCGGCGTCACCGCCATGCCATGGCCGAAGGCGATGGTCATCGAATTGATCTCGCGCCAGGGATTGGGGATCAGCGGCGCGCCGATTTCGGGCAGTTCGACCGAGGCCGGACGCAGCAGGCCCATGCGGCCGAGAAATTCGCGCTGGCGGTCGATGCCCAGTTCCATCGCCATGCGGGCCGAGCCGATGTTCGAGGATTCGATCAGGATCTCGGACATGGTCGCCCACTTGTTCAGCGAGTGGGTGTCGTGGATGGTGAAGCCGGCGAATTCCAGCGGATGGGTGACGTCGAAGGTCGAGGTCGGGGTGCCGACGCCGTCATCCAGCATCGCCGCCGTGTTGAACAGCTTGAAGGTGCTGCCCATCTCGTAGACGCCCAGGGTGGCGCGGTTGAACATCGCCTCGGGCGTCGCCGAGCTGAGATAGTTCGGGTTGAAGTCGGGCAGCGACGCCATGGCGACCAGCTCGCCGGTGCGCACATCCATCACCATGCCGGTGGCGCCGACGGCGCTGAAATCGGTGACCGCCTTGACCAGCTCGTTCCGGAGGATGGTCTGCACGCGCACGTCGATCGACAGGCGCAGCGGCTCGTGGCGGCCCTTCAGCTCGCGCTCTTCCGACCGTTCAATGCCGGCGATGCCCTTATTGTCGAGATCGGTCAGCCCGACCACATGGGCGGTCAGCTCGCCCTGCGGATAGATGCGCTTTTCACCCTTCTCGAAATAGAGACCGGGGATACCCAGCGCATTGATGTCGTATTCCTGGCGCGGGGTCAGGTTGCGGCGCAGATAGATGAAGGCGCGGCTTTCGCGCAGCTTGCCCTGCACGTCCGAAGCCGACATGTCGGTCAGAACCGAGGCGATCTTGCGCGCGGCGTCGGCCTTGTCGCCGATCTCCTTGGGATGGGCGTAGAGCGAAACGGTCGGCAGGCTGGTGGCCAGCAGCACGCCGTTGCGGTCGACCACGTCGGCGCGCTCGACGCCGATATCCGCCGACGACTTGGCGATATGCGGAGCGGCATTGGCGCTGCCCTTGAACAACGTCACTTCGACCAGACGGCCCGAGATCACCGCGAAGGCCAGCACGAACATCGCGCCGGTCACCAGCAGGCGGTTACGGCCGGTCTCCAGCGCGCGGTTACGCTCGCCGTCGAGATGCAAGGTCTCGCCGCCGCGGCGCGAACCCTGGACCCTGTCGAGGAAGCGGGTCATGGCCGCAGCCTCGCATTGGCAACTTCGGTATGGCCATGCGCCGCTTTATTCGTCCCATGGGGCTTCTCGGCCTTGGCCGTCATGGTGCGCGCCGTGGAAGCAGGCTTCTTCACCGGAGCCGGCGCCGGGGCGGCGGATTTCCTCGCTTCGGGCTTACGGCCGACCGACGGGTCCTTCTTCATCGGCTGCAGGCCGGGCGGCTGATACAAACCGTCGCCGATCATCGGCACGCTTTCCACCGAGACCATCTGATTGGCGCGCATCGGGTGCATGGCGAGATGGCGTTCGGCCTGTTCGCGCAGACGCAGCGGGTCGTTGAGATAGCTCCATTCGGCCTTCAGCACATGAATGGACTGCTCGGTGCCGACGATGTCCTTGCGCACTTCGCGCAGGTGACGCTCTTCGGCCTGGACCTGGTATTTCAGCAGGAACAAACCGGCCCCGGCGATGGTGGCCAGCAGCGCCCACAGGAAGGTGGCGGCGCGCATCATGCCGCTTCTCCCAGCTTTTCCGCGACGCGCAGCTTGGCCGAGCGCGACCGCGGATTGGCGGCCAGCTCGGCGGCGCCGGCGACGATCGGCTTCCTGCTGATCAGGCGGAAGCGGGCAACCTCGCCCGCGACGTCCGGCAGATGGCGGCTGGGACGGGCGGCCAGGCCGCTGCCGCCCTTGAGGAAGTCCTTGACCAGCCGGTCTTCCAGCGAATGGAACGACACCACAGCCAGCCGCCCGCCGGGCGCCAGCAGGCGCTCGGCGGCGGCAAGGCCGCGCTCGACCTCCCCCAGCTCGTCATTGACGGCGATGCGCAGACCTTGGAACGTCCGCGTGGCGGGATCGATGCCGTCCTTCGAGGAAGGAACGACGCGGCGCACCAGCTCGGCAAGCTGGCGGGTGGTGTTGAACGGGGTTGCCTTGCGGTCGGTGACGATGGCGCGGGCGAGGCGGCGCGAATGACGCTCTTCGCCATAGCGCCACAGAATGTCGGCCAGCTCGGCTTCAGGCAGGCTGTTCACCAGATCGGCGGCGGACGGACCGCTGCTCTCCATGCGCATGTCGAGCGGACCGTCCTTCTGGAACGAGAAGCCGCGCTCGGCCTGGTCGATCTGCATCGAGGAGACGCCGAGATCGAGAGTCACGCCATCGACCGAGGTCACGCCCTTTTCCGCCAGCAGGCTCTCCATGTCGCCGAAGCGCCCGCCGAGAATGTCGAAACGGCCGTCATAGCGCTTGGCCAGCTCGCGGCCGGTCACCACCGCGGAAGGATCGCGGTCGATGCCGAACACGCGGCACTTGGCGGCATCGAGCAAAGCCGTGGAGTAGCCGCCGGCGCCGAAGGTGCCATCAACGAAAATGGCGCCGTCCCGGGGCGCCAAAGCCGTCACCACTTCCTCCAGCAGAACGGAGATGTGCGGCCTCTGGTTGCTCATGATCCCTCCGGCTTCTGGAGGATCAGCTTCGGCTTGTTGGCGCGCAGGCGGGCCTTGGCCTCCGCCTCGTGCGCCGCATAGGCGTCGGGCAGCCACAGCTGGAAGCGCTTGGCCTTGCCGACGAAGGCGACCTGCTCGGCGATGCCGATATGCGAAATCATCGCTTCGGGCAGAACCACGCGGCCGTCGCCGTCGATGGGGAGCTGCACCGAGCTGCCGTAGATGATGGTGGCGAGATCGTCCTGCTCGTCCGAAAAGACATCGAGCTGGCTGGCGGTGGCGGCTGCCAGCTCTTCGAGGAAGGACATGCCGCTGCCCTCGGCGACGCCGTCATGGGCCAGCGACGGATACAGCACGATTCCCTGGAAGGACTGATCCGAGAGGGCAAGGCGGAACTGCGAGGGAACGGATACCCGCCCCTTCTTGTCTACCTTGTTGATGTGGGTGCCAAGAAACAGCCCCATCTCGTATCCCGCCCTCATCCCTTCCCGGAGCACGCCCAACGTTAATGTTGGGTAAATATGGGATACCATGGGATTTCATGGGCGTCAACGGAATCACATAGTAAAACAATGGGAAAACGGCGGATTCTCACGGGTTGGATGGGGTTGTGGATAAGTATCGAAGAATGGGGAAATTTCATTTTTGACAGCACCTTAAGTAGAAGTGCTGACAATTCCAGTTAGGCCCGTTCCGAGTTTGTTCCCGGATTGGTGACTTTGGGATTTCATGGAGTGGGAGAGAGGTTGAAAAATACGCGCCAGATGGCCTGTAAGCCGGGTTCTGTCCACCCCGCGAACGGGGCTGGATGGCCATTCATCTGGGACGCCCGTTACCGGACGCCTCACGCGACCGACCCGGGCGGCAACGCGGAAATGCGTCTCGCCGGCGAACCGGCGCACCGCCCCTACTTGGTCTTGCTCCTGGTGGGGTTTACCATGCCGCTTCCGTTGCCGGTCGCGCGGTGCGCTCTTACCGCACCCTTTCACCCTTACCGGCCCGCAGGCAGGCGGTCTGCTCTCTGTGGCACTTTCCCTAGGGTCGCCCCCGCCGGACGTTATCCGGCACCATATTTCCGTGGAGCCCGGACTTTCCTCCCCATGGTTTCCCACGGAGCGGCCATCCGGCCATCTGGCGCGGACGCACCCTAATGCGTCGAGGGGCCGGGAGCAATCTCAAATAAAACTATTCCAATACTGCCGATTACTGTGACGACGGTCACAGTAATGCCACCGCTCCATTGAGCAGGGCCAGCGTCTCGGCATCGGCCTCGCCATCGCAGGAAAGCGGGCGGAAATGGCGCTGGAACGCGACTAAAGCCGCCTTGGGATCGGCGGTGTCATAGCCATATTCGGCCAGCAGCGCCGCGGCCTCGCCGACCAGCGAGCTCTTCGGGCGCGGCCAAAGGCCGATGCCGCGCTGGGCCAGCCAATACCAGTCGAACAGCTCTCCCGGGTCCTGCTTGCGGCGCGGCGCGACGTCGGAATGACCGACCACATTGCGCGCCGGGATCGGCCAGCGCGACAGAATGCCATGGGCAAGATCGGCCAGCGCCGCCATCTGCGCCGCCGGGAACGGGCGATAGCCGAATTCATGGCCGGGATTGACCAGTTCGACGCCGATCGAGCGGCTGTTGACGTCGGGCCTGCCGCGCCAGTTCGACATGCCGGCATGCCAGGCGCGGTCCTCCTCATCGACCAGGGCGGTCACCTGGCCGGCCTCATCTATAAGGTAATGGGCGGAGACCTCGGCGGCGGGATCGCACAATCTTTCCAAGGCGGCCTGGGCGCTCTGCATGCCGGTATAGTGGATCACCAGCATATCGATCACGGCGCCGGCAGGGCGCGGTTGGAAGTTGGGCGATTTCATCCCTGAGTCACCTGCTCCTTCAGCATTTCCAGTTCCAGCCAGCGCTCCTCGGCGCGCTCATACTCGGCCTGCGCCTCGGTAAGGCGGGCCGACTGCTTGGCGAAACCGTCCGGATCACGGTTATAGAAGGCGGGATCGGCCAGCTTGGCCTCGATCGCGGCGATCTCGGCCGCCAGTTTCTCCATCTTCTTCGGCAGTTCGTCGAGCTCGCGCTGATCCTTATAGGACAGCTTGGTCATCGCCTTGGGCGCGCGCGGCGCGGCCGCGGCGCTTTTGGCCGCGGCGGCCTTGGGCGCGGCGGCAACGCTGTCGGCGCCGCGCTGCCGCAGGGCGTCGCTATAGCCGCCGACATATTCCTCCAGCCGGCCATCGCCCTCGACGAAAATCACGCTGGTCACCAGCCGGTCGAGGAAATCGCGGTCATGGCTGACCACCAGCAGGGTGCCGTCATAATCGGCCAGCGTCTCTTCCAGCAGATCCAGCGTATCCATGTCGAGATCGTTGGTCGGCTCGTCGAGGATCAGCAGGTTCGAGGGCTTGGCCAGCAGCTTGGCCAGCAGCAAGCGGTTGCGCTCGCCGCCCGACAGCGAGCGGACCGGCGACTGGGCCTGACGGTCTTCGAACAGGAAGTCGCGCAGATATCCCATCACATGGCGCTGCACGCCGCGCACGGTGATGCTGTCGCCGGCGCCGTCGGTCAGGGTGCTCCACACGGTGGCTTCGGGATCGAGCTGAGTGCGCTGCTGATCGACCAGCGCGATCTGCAGATTGGTGCCCAGCCTGACCGTGCCGCTATCCGGCTCCAGCGCGCCGGTCAGCAGCTTGATCAGGGTGGTCTTGCCGGCGCCGTTGGGACCGATGATGCCGACCCGGTCGCCGCGCACGATGCGGGTCGAGAAATCCCTGGCCACCACCAGGTCGCCGAAGCTCTTCGACAAATTCCTGACCTCGACCACCATCTTGCCGGACTGCTCGCCCGCATCCGCGCCCAGCTTGACCGAGCCCTGCACCTTGATCTTGCCGGCCTTGTCGGCCCGCAGCGCCATCAGGGCGCGCAGACGGCCCATATTGCGCTTGCGCCGCGCGGTGACGCCGCGATGCAGCCAATGGGTCTCGGCCTCCAGCTTCTTGTCCATGCGGGCCTGTTCGGCCTCTTCGGCGTTATAGACCTCGTCCTGCCAGGTCTCGAAATTTTTGAACCCCTGCTCGCTGCGCCGGACGATGCCGCGATCCAGCCACAGGGTCTGGCGCGAGACATTGGTCAGGAAGGCGCGGTCGTGGCTGATCACCACCAGGGCGCCGCGGAAATTGATCAGCAGCCGCTCCAGTTCGAGGATGGTCGGCAGATCGAGATGGTTGGTCGGCTCGTCCATCAGCAGGATGTCCGGCTCGCCCACCAGCGCGCGGGCCAGTGCCGCGCGGCGCGCCTGGCCGCCCGACAGATGTTCGGGACGCTGCGAGCCGTCGACCTGAAAAGAATCCAGCAGACTGTCCACCCGATGGCGCTGGTCGCGCTCATCCTCGGGCAAACCACCTGCCACCCAATCGGCGATGGTCGCGCCATCCAGCCTGGGGTCCTGCGCCAGCAAAGCCAGCTTGCTGCCCGGCTGGCGGAAATGCTCGCCCTCATCGAGCTGCAGCTCGCCGGCGAGAACCTTCAGCAGGGTCGATTTGCCGCTGCCATTGCGGCCGACCAGGCAGCATTTCTCGCCGCGCCCGACCTGCATCGAGACGCCGGTGAACAACGGACGGCCGCCGAACGACACATGGGCATCGCGCAATGCCAGCAGCGGCGGGGAACTCATTTATTGTCCCTCAAACGCCGGGCGCGGCTTCCAGCCGCTTGGCTCCGCTCCGACTTCCCTCCTCGGCTGCGCCTCGTCGTCGCTGCGCGGGCGTGCAGTCGCACGCCTTTCGCCCGCTTTGCAAGCGTGCTCATGATTCTCCTCTTTCCTGTCGGATCTTGTCGTAGGCAGCGTTGATCTCGGCCATTTTCCTGGTGGCCAGCTGCACATAATCTGGCGGCACGCCTTTGGCGATCAGCGTGTCGGGGTGGTGCTCGCGGGTCAGCTTGCGCCAGGCCGCCTTGATTTCGGTCATGCTGGCCGTGGGCTGCACGCCCAGCGTCGCATAGGGGCTTGCGTCGCGCGGCCGCGTGCGGGGCGGCGGCTCGTGCGAGAAATAAGCCAGGCCGAAGATGTCCGCCACCTTGCGCAGAAACTGGTCCTCGGGTGGATTGATCCCGCCATCGATGGCGGCGATGCGGTGCAGGGCGGCGAAGATCTCGGCCAGCAGAAAGGGCTCGGCGGCGAAATGGTCGGCCAGCGCGTGAGCGTAGGGCTCGAAGCCGTAAGGATCTTTCTTGGCCTCGTCATAGACCTCGGCCACCCGCGACATCTGGTCGCTGCCGAAGCGGAACTGCTCCTTGAAGGCGTCTACTTCCTCACGGGTTACCGGGCCGTCGGCCTTGCTCAGCTTGGCGGCCAGGGCGGAAACCGCGGTGGTGAAGACGTCGCGGCGGCGGCGGGTTTCGGCGCTGGGGAAATGGCGTTCCAGCCGGATATCGGCCCAATGGCCGATCGCGGCGCCGGCCAGCATGCCGAGCGGACTGTGCCCAAGGGCGAGCCCGCCAAGAGCGCCGATGATTTTTCCCCAGATCATGCCCGCTTGCCTACTCCGGCAAGCGGGCCTTGGCAAGGGAGGTTAATCACTTCCCCGGTTGCGGAACGATGCGCAGGTACGGCTTCGGCGCCTTCCAGCCTTCCGGGAAGCGCTTTTTGGCGTCTTCGTCGCTGACCGAACCGGCGATGATCACATCGTCGCCGTCTTTCCAGTTCACCGGGGTGGCGACGCCGTGCTTGGCGGTCAGTTGCAGGCTGTCGATGACGCGCAGGATTTCCTGGAAATTGCGGCCGGTGCTGGCCGGATAGGTGATCGACAGCTTCAGCTTCTTGTCCGGGCCGATCACATAGACCGAGCGCACGGTCAGAGTGTCGTTGGCATTGGGATGGATGGCGCCATAGAGACTGGAGACCCGGCGGTCCGGATCGGCGATCAGCGGATAATTGGGCGCCTGGCCCTGGGTCTCGGCGATGTCCTGGCTCCATTTATGGTGCGACTCGAGCGGGTCGACCGACAGCCCGATCACCTTGACGCCGCGCTTGTCGAACTCCGGCTTCAGCCGCGCCACTTCGCCCAGTTCGGTGGTGCAGACCGGCGTGAAGTCCTTCGGATGCGAGAACAGAACGGCCCAGCCGCCTCCCAGCCAATCATGGAAATGGATGGTCCCTTCTGTGGTTTCCGCCGTAAAATCGGGAACGATGTCCCCAAGCTGCAAGCTCATGATGGGCTCCTGAATTTGGCTGAGTTATTAAACATTTGAGGAACGTAGTTTTATTCCCTATTCACCAATATGAGCCGCTATAAAACGCCTTTCAACCGACCCTCCGACGAAAGATCCTTCCAACATCATGAGTTTTGGCATTTGGGGCGAGCTGCCGACCATCACCCTGGCCTCTTTGTTCGGCGTGGCGCTGGTGGCGGGTTGCATCGATGCGATCGCCGGCGGCGGCGGATTGCTGTGCGTGCCGGCTTTGCTGTGGTCCGGCCTGACGCCGGCCCAGACTTTGGCCACCAACAAGCTGCAAAGCGCGGTGGGCACCTTCTCCGCCACGTTGCATTTCTTCCAGGCCGGAACGATCGATCTGGCGGCGATGCGCTGGATGGTGGTGGCGGTGCTGGTCGGCGCCGTCACCGGATCGGTCGCGGTGCAATCGATCGATCCCGGCTTTCTGCGCACCGCTTTGCCGTGGATGCTGATGGGAATCGCCGCCTATTTCCTGTTCAAGCCGAATTTGGGCGAACTCGACCGCCAGCAGCGCCTGTCGCCGACGCTCTTCACCCTGACCGCGGCTCCACTGATCGGCTTCTATGACGGATTCTTCGGACCCGGCGCCGGCTCTTTCTATGCCATCGCCCTGGTCGATCTGCTGGGCTTCAACCTGACCCGCGCCACCGCCAACACCAAGCTGCTGAACCTGACCAGCAACCTCTCCGCCCTGCTGGCTTTCCTGGCCGGCGGCAATGTGGTGTGGGCAGCCGGCCTGACCATGGCCGCCGGCCAATTCCTCGGCGCCAAGCTTGGCTCGCACCTCGTGCTGACCAAGGGTGCCCGCCTGGTCCGCCCCTTATTGGTGGTGATGTCGATCGCCCTGACCATCAAGCTTCTGGCCAGCGATCCCGATAATTGGGCCCATCATCTGGCCCATGCACTGGGTTTCTGACGGGCACTTTAACTGCATCTGTTGCCGCACCGTTCCGCGGCGAAAACATTCACAGGTGCCACGCCGGCGATTTCAAGCGGTTTCCGCATATCCCAACAGCCCGCCGATCAGGGAGCGCAGGTCCGGCGCGCAGTCGGTAAGATCGCCGGAAACCTTGTCGATCCGCCAATAAAGCCGATCAGCCGGACGATAGCCAAGGAACTCGTCGTCGCGCTCTCCGACCAGCAAAATCCCACCGAGATCGTCGCGGTAATCCTGGCGCTCCAGATTGATCTCGACCAGTTCCGGCACGCTGAAATCGTCGAAATCGTGCCGCTTGCTGCCATAGATCATCACGCCGTCGGCAATCGCTCCGTCGCTCCGGCACAGCAGCCCCATATAATCATCGGGCGGCTCCAGGCCCAGTTCGCCGCGCGCCCGGCGCAGCGCTCCGGCCAGATCGGCGGCATTCGCGGCCAGGAACAACAGGCCGTCCGACCGTTTCAGCATATCCAGAAGAGACAGTTTTTCCATACTCATCGCCCATGCCCCCCCTGTCCGGCCCAGCGCGGCGGACGAGCCTGCGTGCGGACAACTTCCGGGCCTGACCGGCGATAGGCGCCGGCGTCCGGCATCGGCAGCTGCACCGTGCGCGACTGCCCCCGATCGAGCCCTTTCAGCTGCGGATCGAGATAGCGATGGATCGCCTCATGCTCGGGATGGGCCCGGATCAGTACCAGATTATCGAACCTGTTGTCGCCGCCATCGTCCAGCGGCTTGATGTGATGGACATTGTAGCCGTGCGGCACCTTGCCGAAGCGCAGGGATTCGAGATTCCGCTCGGTAAAGCCGCGCGCCCGCAATTCCGCGCTCCGTTCGGTCAGAAGATGACGCAGAAAGGCTTGCCGGCCTTCGGTATCGAACGCCTCGCGCAGGGCCGCGCGCTCGCCCTGGCTGCGCCGCGTATAGACCATCTCCACCACCGGAATATCGGGCAACACCGCCGACAATTGCCGTCGCGGCGATTGCGAACGATCGGACATGGACTGCTTCCTCCTCGAAACGGACCCCAACGCTGAGGGAGCCCGCCTGGGGAGTCAAACAAAATTTTCCAAATCGGAAATTTTCCGTTTCCATTTTGATTCCGTCGGATATAGGTAGAAGAGGACTAGACGACGAGGCGACATGAGCGATCCGGGCAGGTGGGACAATCTCACATGGGAAGGCCTGACATGGCAGGACATCCAGGCCATCGGCATGGCTCTGGCCGAACGCCATCCCGGGGAAAACATCCTGACCCTGCCGCCGGACCGGCTGGAACGGCTGGTGGCGGAACTCCCCGGCTTCTCGCCGGGACAGACCTCGCCCGACGAGTTCACCCTGTCGGCGATCATCACCGCCTGGATCGACGCGGAGGAGGGCGGCGACGACTCTTCTCCGTTCGAACCGCAGGCCTGAGCGGAGAGCGCGCAGATGGAAGCCGCCGACCGCCGCCAGACCGGGATCTATTGGCAATCCCGCATGGGCAACAATGCCGATGGAATCGGCGGAAACTGCCACCGTTACGATATCGTCACCAGCGACAGCCAAGGGCGCCCCGCCACGGGCCGGCTCGTGGTCGATTACGGCATCAAGATCCATAATGGCGGGGGCGCCTATGATTGCTCCTTCCCCTCGCCGGAGGAATTGTTCGCCAAGCGCGGACAGCCCGATCCGGACCACGCGCCGGATGCGCTGCTGCTCACCCATTCGCACGAAGACCATCTCGGCGCGCTGAAGCACGCCATCGACATGGGCTATCGCCTGCCGCCCATCCATTGCACGCCCTTCACCGCCGAACTGGTCAAGAAGTCGCTGGCCGGCGCCGGCATCATCGAGCCCGACCGGCGTCCCGAGATCCATACCGTCAAGCCGGGCGAGACGGTCAGGGTGGGCGGCGCCGAGGTCACCTTCGTTCCGGTCGATCATCTGCCCGGCGCCTCGGCATTGCTGATCCGCACGCGGGAGGCGGCGGTCTTCCACACCGGCGATTACAAGTTCGACGCCACCATGGCGCTCGGCGACCGCGCCGATCCCGAGCTGCTGCGCCGCATCGGCAAACAGGGCGTCGACATGGTCGTTTCGGATTCGACCTCGGCGGGGGACGAGCGGCCCAAGGCGACCGAACGCGAGATCGGCAAGCATCTCGAAACCATCGTCGCCCGGCAGAAAGGGCGCGCGGTGGTGGCCGGGGTGCTCGGCACCCAGCTCGACCGGGTCGTGTCGCTGGGCCGCGCGGCCAAGGCCAGCGGACGGTCTCTGGTGGTTTCGGGCGCAAGTCTGGTTCAGAACATCCAGGCGGCGGAACGGGCCGGCCATTCGCTCGAGAAGGCGATCGGCGCGCCGATCCTGCTGGCCAAGGACGCCCGGGCGCTGCCGGCCGACAAGGCGCTGGTGGTGACGACGGGCGCCTTCGCCCAGCCCAATGCCGGCCTCACCCGCTCCGCCGAGCATCTGCCGGGCGCGCTCTATATCGGTCGCGATACGACGGTGATCATCCCTCAGCGCGCCATCCCGCCGGTAGCCGAGGCGCACCGGACCATGGTCAAACGGCTCGAGGCGACCGGCGCGCAGGTGATCACCACCGAACGGGCCGAGGAAATGGGCTATGGCGCCATTCATCAAAGCGGGCACGCCATCGCCGCCGACACCAGGCTGCTCTACACCCTGCTGAAGCCGCGTCACGTCGTTTCGCCGATGCATGGCGCCCCCGGCCAGATCGAGGCCAATGGCGAGATCGCCCGGTCGCTTGGACTGAAGCCATTGATCCTGCGCGAAAACGGCGCGGTAGTGCGGATAAACGAAGGCGGCGCCGAAATCGTGGGCCGCGAAGATCTGCCGCGCATAGGCGCGCATGAAACCGGCGACCTCAAGCAATTGCCGCGCGCCCGTCCCGGCGAGGGGCGCCGCCCGCGCCCGCCGGCGATCTACCGCTATGACCGCCTGGATACGACCGGGGAGGCATTGCTGTCGCGCAATGTCGACGCCTATCACGGCCCGGCGCGGGTTCCCCGGCCACCGCGCGACGCGCAGGCACGCTGACTCGATGGACAGACTCTTCCATGCGCTGATCGCGCTGGCCTGTTTCGTCCTGATCTCGGCGCTATGGCTGGCTGCGCTGGGGCTGCTGAGCACCGTGCTGATGCAGGTGCTGTATGGCTTTTCCGCCGGCAGCCTGTCCGCATGGAAAGGCCTTTATCTCGCCTTCCAGCAAGGCGGCACTATTCCGCTGGGCTTCATTCTATACGGTCTCGCGGCGGTTCTGCTGGCCGGCGGCGGCGAGATCGTCATCTTGTGGCGGCTCCCCTCGATCGCTTCCGCGATGCCGTCTCCCGCGCTGCCTCATATCCGCCTGCCCCGCATCGCGCCGAAAATCCGCCGGCCGCGTCCGCCCAAAGACCGGGCCGAACCGGTCATGGCGCCGCTCCGCACTCCCTCGCCGCCCTCGGCACCCGTCACGCCGCCTCCGGCGCCGGAACCGCCCCCGCGGGAGGTCAAGACCTCGGACTCCGCGATCATTGCGCGCATCATGGCATTGTTCGACGTCTGGAACGAACCGCCGCCCGCCTGGATGGCCGAAGCGCTGCGCGACGAAGTCGTCCTGCTGTCACCCGATGCCTGGCCGACCCTCGAAAGCCTGGGCAGCCAGGGACTCAATTTGCTGGTCACCCTGCGCGAGTACGACATGCTTCCCGAAAGCCCCGCTGCGCTGCGCGCCATCGGTGAAATCGAAAGCCTGCTGCGCACCAATGTCGGCGCCGGCCTGAACGCTGCCGCACCCGAACCTGCGGCGCCGATATTGACCCTGGCCGCCTCCTGGCTGTGCGAGGCGGTCGACAATGTGCTCGCCGCCCAAGCGGAAAGTAGGACCCAGCCCGACCGGGTGCCGATGGCGCAAACCATGTTCGACCGGGCTCTGCGGAGCATGTCCGACGCCGATTGGGCCAGCCTCGACCTTTTCCCCGAAAAAGCCGGCCGGGTCCGCGTGCTGAGCGACCGTCTGCGCGAGGATATGCGCGGCGGCGGGCCGCCCGGACCACGAGCCGCACCGCCGCCATCCAGCCCGGCCGAAGCGGTCATTGCCCTGCTGAAACAGTTCGGCTTCGTCCTCGATGCGGCCAGCCCCGCGCCGGAGCAAGGGCCGCTGCTGGCGCGCCGCGACGACCTGCTGCTGCTCCTTCAGGTCGTCGACCTCAAGACCCGCGACTGGCATCTGCCGAAAGGCCTGCTCGGCCCCTGGCTGTCCGGCGCTGCGCAGACCGAGAACTCGCCCGCGCGCCTGCTCTGGCAGCATTTGGCGCGCCGCCGCCTGCGGCAGGCCGAGCTCAGACCGCTGATCGGCCTGCTGGTCGTCCATGGCGGGCGCATCGAGCAGGAAGAGCGATTGGCCGAACTGGTCGCCGCCGACCGCCGCCGCACCGGCATCGGCCTGGCCTGGCTGGCCGAAGGCGGCGGAGCAGCCCCTTCGCTCGAGCACGAACTGGCGGCCCTTCCCGATCGAATCCGCGAGGAACGCCGCCGCGGCCATCTGGCCGATCATTCCGCCTCCTGATCACGAGGAAATTTCCATTTTGGAAACTTTCGGATAGCTATAGGATATCGGCTTTGTTAGGCTTACCGGCATGAACGACAAGAACGACTGCTACACCATCATCGGCCGTTATGATGACAGCGGCCACGCCACGGTAACGATCATCGAGCGCGATGCGGACCACGCCGACCCTCATTGGACGGCACTGCGGCATACCGCCGACCTTTCCGACGAGGCCGAGTTCGAAGTCGTTGCGGTCCTGCGCGGACGGGTCGAGGTGCTGGTCACCCAGCAATCGCTGCGCCTATATACCGAGCGCCTGATGGCGGAAAAAGCCGGAGAATGAGGAACCGCCGCGCCATCGCGCTTCTGTTCCTGCTTCTTCCGCTCGCGGCCTCCGCGGCCACCGGGGACGGGTCTTCGGGCAGTGGCGACACGGCGACATCGCAGCTATACGCCGCCTTGTTCCAGGGCTGCTGGGCGTGCGGCGCCTTCAACACTCTCGGCGCCATCGGCCTCAGCTTTGCCGATACGGCCTTCTCTCAGCTCGCCAGCGGCATGACGATCCTGATCGGCCTGTTCATGGCGCTTTGGGTCCTGTACTTCGCCGCCAAGCTGTTCCTGCCCTTCGGCGCGCCCGGCTCGGCCCACTGGAATATGGGCGCCACCAAGCTGCTGCAACTGATCTTTGTACTGGCCTTCCTGCAGACCAGCGGCCCGTTCTGGAATTACATCTTCACACCCATCTTATCGACGGGACTGGGCCTGGCCAGCCAATTGGCCACCGCGGCGGACAAATACGAAACGAATTTCGGGCAATCCTCCGGCGTACCCGGCGGCTTCGATTACTGCGCGGCGGGGGCGACCCCGCCCGACACCCAGGTTTCCGATCTCAGCGACGCGGCGAAGCAGGGGCTCGTCGCGCTCGAACAGATGGATTGCCCGCTGTCGCGCATGCAGAGCGCATTCGGCAAAGGCATCATCATCGGGGTGACGACGATCAACCAGATGGGATGCGAGAAAAGAGGGACTTACGACTTCCTCCCGACCTTGTCCGACGCAGTCTATGCGATGTCAGGCATCATTCTGATCGCGGTATTTCTGTTCGGGTTCCTGGTTTTTCCCTTTCTTCTCATCGACGTGCTGGCCCGCGTCACTCTGGTTGCGGCGATATCGCCCGTGGCGATCGCGGCCATCCTGTTCAAGCAGACGCACCGCATCGCGGAACGGTCGGTATGGTCGTTGCTGCAGGCGGGTATCACCTTGATGTTCGGCGCCGCCATCGCCGGAATCGGCAAGGCCCTGATCGCTTACATTTTCAATCAAATGGCGACCAGCACCGGAATTTCGCTGACGAGCTGGAACGGCGTTCAAGCGACTTTGGAGAACGCCTGCTCGAACGGTTTCCACGTCAACCTGCTTACCGGCAGCTTCTACATGCTGGTCGGCACCGGCATCATCACCATTTACATGATGCGCCGCGCCAGCAGTCTGGCTGCCGAACTGACCGGCATCAGCGGCGCCACGGGCGCCCAGGCCGGGCTCGCCTCCCTGGCGGGCGGGGCGGGCTGGGCTGCCGGAAAACTCGCCAAGGAACATTTTCGCGGCAATGACGGCGGGGGAGGCAGGGGACCCGGACCAGCTCCCTCCGACGTGACCGGCACCACCAAGAAATAGACTCCCCCTCGCCGCCCCCCGCCGCCTGTGCTACCCCTAGAAAGAGAGCAACAGCGGCGCGGGTGTCATGGCCAGTCTCAGCAACGATCTCGATTCCTTCTGGATGCCGTTCACGGCCAACCGCCAGTTCAAACAGACGCCGCGCCTGCTCGTCTCCGCCGACGGCATGTATTACAAGAGCCATGACGGACGGACCATTCTCGACGGCACGGCCGGCCTGTGGTGCTGCAATGCCGGCCACAACCGCCCGAAGATCGTCGAGGCGATTCAGAAATCGGCGGCAACGCTCGATTTCGCCCCCACCTTCCAGATGGGTCATCCGTCCGCCTTCACCTTGGCAAACCGTCTGGCCGCCATCGCACCCGCCGGCATGGACCATGTGTTCTTCTGCAATTCCGGTTCCGAGGCGGTCGACAGCGCGCTGAAGATGGCGCAGGCCTATCACCGCGCCCGCGGCGAGGGCGCACGCACCCGCTTCATCGGCCGCGAGCGCGCCTATCACGGCGTCGGCTTCGGCGGCATCTCGGTCGGCGGGCTGGTCAGCAACCGCAAGACCTTCCTGCAGCTGCCCGGCACCGACCATCTGCGCCACACCCACGACCCGGCCCGCAACGCCTTCACCAAGGGCCAGCCCCAGCATGGCGCCGAATTCGCCGAGGAGCTGGAACGGCTGATCGCCCTGCACGATGCCTCGACCATCGCCGCGGTCATCGTCGAACCGGTCGCCGGCTCGACCGGCGTGCTGGTTCCGCCCGTCGGCTATCTGGAAAAGCTGCGCGCCATCTGCGACCGCACCGGCATCCTGCTGATCTTCGACGAGGTCATCACCGGCTTCGGCCGCACCGGCGCTCCCTTCGCGGCGCAGCGCTTCGGCGTCACCCCGGACATGATCACGGCGGCCAAGGGCGTCACCAACGGCACCGTGCCGATGGGCGTGGTGCTGGCCAAATCCTCGCTCTACGAGACCGTGACCAATGCCGCGCCCGAGAACGCCATCGAATTCTTCCACGGCTATACCTATTCGGCCCATCCGCTGGCCTGCGCCGCGGCGCTCGGCACGCTCGACACCTATGAGGAAGAGGGATTGTTCGAGCGCGCCTTGTCGCTCGACAGCCATTGGCAGGAGAGGCTGCACGCCCTGCGCGGCCTGCCCAACGTCATCGATCTGCGCAATTTCGGCCTGATCGGCGCCATCGAACTGGCCCCGCGCGCAGGCGCGCCGGGCACCCGCGCCTATGACGTGTTCACCGGCTGCTACGCCCAGGGCTTGCTAACACGCGCCACTGGCGACACCATCGCCCTGTCGCCGCCGCTGATCGTCGAGCCCGCTCAGATCGACCAGCTGTTCGATATTCTGGAAGAGGTCCTGCGTAAAACCGCCTGAACCAGGAGAAGACCGCATGCTGATCGGCGTCCCCAAGGAAATCAAAGTCCAGGAATACCGCGTCGGCCTGACGCCCTCCTCAGCCCGCGAGCTGGTGCATCACGGCCATAAGGTGATGGTGCAGAGCGGAGCCGGAGTCGAAATCGGCTTCGGCGACGATGCCTATCGCGCCGCCGGCGCCGAGATCGTGGCGGACGCCGCCAACATCTACGCCCGCGCCGAGATGATCATCAAGGTCAAGGAACCGCAGCCCGCCGAATGCCAGATGCTGCAAGCCGGCCAGGTGCTGTTCACCTATCTGCATCTCGCCCCCGATCCGGAACAGACCGAAGCCTTATTGGCCTCGGGCGCCGTCTGCATCGCCTATGAGACCGTCACCGATCCTTTCGGCGGCCTGCCGCTGCTGGCGCCGATGAGCGAGGTGGCCGGGCGCATGTCGATCCAGGCCGGCGCCCATTGCCTGGAGAAATCGGCCGGCGGCTGCGGCCTGCTGCTGGGCGGTGTGCCCGGCGTGCCGGCGGCCAAGGTGGTCGTGCTGGGCGGCGGTGTCGTCGGCACCAATGCGGCGCGCATGGCGATGGGGCTGGAAGCCCATGTCACCATTCTCGACAGATCGCTCAAGCGCCTGAAGGAACTCGATCTGCAATATGGTGCCCGGGTCGCCACCACCTACGCCACCGTCGACGCCATCGAGGAGCATGTGCTGGGCGCCGATCTGGTCATCGGCGCGGTGCTGGTGCCGGGCGCCTCGGCGCCCAAGCTGGTGTCGCGCTCGATGGTGTCGCGCATGAAGAAGGGGTCGGTCGTGGTCGATGTCGCCATCGACCAGGGCGGCTGTTTCGAGACCAGCCATCCCACCACCCATGCCGAACCGACCTATGTGGTCGACGGCGTGGTGCATTATTGCGTCGCCAACATGCCGGGCGGCGTCGCGCGCACCTCGACCCTGGCGCTTAACAACGCCACCCTGCCCTTCGCCCTGGCCTTGGCCGACAAGGGATATGCCAAGGCGATGAAGGACGATCCGCATCTCAAGGCCGGGCTCAACGTCTTCAAGGGCCAGCTTACCTGCGAGGCCGTCGCGGCGGCGCAGGACCTGCCCTGGATCACACCGGATAAGGCTTTAGGGTAACCCCGCGAAGACGATTGAATAATGATTCAATTTCCCTATCCTCCCCGCTTCGCAGCGCGTATGGGGGATGGTCGCCATGGGACGGATGGATCGCGAGGACATCAGGCGTAACCAGCTGATCAGCGCCACCATCGACATTCTTTCCGAAGTCGGCTTTTCCGCCACCACCCTGGCCCTGATCGGCCAGAAGGCTGGCGTTTCCCCCGGCCTGGTCGCCCATTATTTCCGCGACAAGGACGGCCTGCTCGAAGCCACCCTGCGCCAGCTGGCGGTCAAGCTGGCCCGCGTCACCATCGCCTATCTCACCACCGCCGCCACGCCGCGCCAGCGCATCCAGGCGGTGATCGACAGCTATCTGGCCCCCGAACAATATGACCGCCGCACCAGCATGGTATGGCTGGCCTTCTGGGGCGAAGCGCTGCATTCCCCGCGCCTGCGCCGGGTCGAGGCGATCTATCAGCGCCGCATGCTGTCCAATCTGCGCCACGCCTTCCGCCGCCTGGTGCCGGACGAGGAGGTGCCGCGCATGGCCGTCGCGGTGGCGGCGATGATCGATGGGCTGTGGCTGCGCTCGACCCTGTCTTCCGGCGCCGAGACCGACAGCGCCACGGCGCGGGCCATCGTCAGCGCCTTCGTCGACCAGCAGATCGCCCTGGCCCGCCAGCGCCCCGCCTCGGAAGCGGCGCGCGCCAAGGGAACGACATATCTGCCGCGAGAACGCTCCTATATCGACGGCACCTATTGCCCGGCCAATGAGGCGGCCCCCCTGGTGTCGCAAAATCCCGCCACCGGCGAGGTGCTGGCCGAATTGCAGCCGGCCGGCCCCGCCGAGATCGAGGCGGCGGCGGGGGCGGCCCGCCGCGGCCAGCGTCATTGGTCGCGCATGACCGGCGCCGAGCGCAGCCGCGTGCTGTTCCGCATCGCCGACATCCTGCGCGAGCGCGCCGAAGCGGTCGCCCTGATCGAATCGCAGGACAGCGGCCGCCCGCTGACCCAAGCCATCGCCGACGTGATGCGCTGCGCCGAAGAATTCGACCATTTCGCCTTGTCGAACGGCGAGACGGTCGGGGTCGTCTCGGCGCGGGGCGGCTGGCGCACGCCGCTGCTGACCGCCTGCCGCCAGGCAGCGCCCGCGCTGGCCGGCGGCAATGCGGTGATCTACACGCCGCATCCACTGGCGCCGCTCTCCGCCCTGAAGCTGGCCGAAATCGCCACCAAGGCCGGCCTGCCGGACGGCACCTTCAACGTGCTGCTGAGCGAGGACGATGTCGAGGAGGATTGCCCCCGCCCGGTGGTGATCGTGCCCGAGGACGCCGAGATCGAGCCGGCCCTGATCGCCGCCGAATCCGCCTTGTGCGGCGGTCTGCTGTTCCTGCACCGCCGCATCAAGGAACCCTTCCTCGAGCGACTGGTGGAAAGGGTGGAACGGATGAATGTCGGCGATCCACGCCTGCCCTCGACCCAGATCGGCCCGCTGATCTCGCGCGATCATCTCGACCGCGCCCTGGCCCATATCGCCGGCGGCGACCGCGAGGGCGCCTATCTGCTCACCGGCGGCGACCCGGTCACCAAGGGCGCGCTGGCCAAGGGGCATTTCCTGCAGCCGACCATCTTCGAAGCCCATTCCGACCGCCTCGGCATCGTCCGCCAGGACAGTTTCGGCCCGCTGCTGACCGTGCTGACCTTCCACGACGAAACCGAGCTGGCATCGCGGCTGGCCGCCCTGCCCGGTAAAAAAAGCGTCCATGGCCGGAGCGCCGCCGGAAGAGTATAAGAGGGCCATGAAACGCCTTCTTTTCATCGCCGGGCTGCTGGCCGCTATCAGCGCATGCGGCGCCCAAGCCGCCGACATCACCGTGCTGAGTTCGACCGGGCTGACCTCCACCCTCGACCAGCTCAAGGATAGTTACGAGGCGCGCAGCGGCGACAGGCTGCTGCTGACCTACGACACGGTCGGCCAGCTCAAGAAGCGCATCGACGACGGCGCGACCTTCGATCTGTGCATCCTGACCGCGCCGATGATCGACGATCTGGTCAAGACCGGCAAAGTGACCGGACCGCGCATCGAACTGGCCCGCTCCGGCATCGGCGTCGCCATCCGCAAGGGCGCGCCCAAGCCAGACATCTCCACCGAAGCGGCCTTCAAGCAGACCCTGCTGTCGGCCCGATCGGTGGCCTATACCGCGACCGGCTCCAGCGGCAGCTATTTCGCCGGGCTGATCGATCGCATGGGCATCGGCGACGCGGTGCGCGCCAAGGCCCACATCATCCAGAGCGGCCCGGCCGCCGAGTTGGTGGCCCGGGGCGAGGCCGATCTGGCGGTCCAGCAGATCAGCGAGCTGCTGCCGGTCGCCGATGCCGAACTGGTCGGGCCCTTACCGGCCCCGCTGCAATTCACCACCCTCTTTTCCGCCGGCGTGTCGGCCGGGTCGCAGCATGCGGCCCGCGCCAAAGCCCTGGCGGATTTCCTGACCTCGCCCGAGGCCATTGCGGTCATCCGGGCGAAGGGCATGGACCCCAGCCCCTGAGAAAAATCCCATGATCAGCGTCTTCGAATTGTTCAAGGTGGGCATCGGCCCCTCTTCCTCGCACACGGTGGGGCCGATGAAGGCCGCCGCCGCCTTCTCGGAAGCCGTCGCCAAGGGCGCGGTCTCGCGCGTCGCCGTCGACCTGCTCGGCTCGCTGGCCTGGACCGGCAAGGGCCACGGCACCGACGGCGCGGTCATGCTGGGTCTGGCCGGGCAGCATCCGGAAACCGTCGATCCCGACGCCGCCCAGCACATCGTCGCCGAGATTCGCGACTCGAAGCGCCTCAATCTGGGCGGCCGCCGCATCATTACCTTCGATCCCGCCCAAGACATCCGCTTCGACACCATCTCGGATACGCCGCGCCATCCCAACACGCTGCGGCTGGTCGCCTACGACGCCGAAGGAAACACTCTGTCCGACCAGCGCTGGTGCTCGGTGGGCGGCGGCTTCGTGGTGCGCGAGGCGGAGGCCGAGGAAACCGCCATCGGCACCGCCGAGGTGCCCTATCCCTTCGCCAATGGCGCCGACCTGCTGCGCATCGGCCGCGACACCGGCCTGTCGATCGAGGAACTGGTCTGCGCCAATGAGCGCGCCTTGCGCCCGGCCGCCGAGATCGACGCCTATCTCGATTTGATCGCCGACACCATGAATGCCTGCATCGACCGCGGCCTCGCCACCGAAGGCCATTTGCCCGGCGGGCTGGAGGTCAAGCGCCGGGCGCGGTCGATCAATAAGCGCTATCTGGCCAACCAGCACCGCAATATCCGCCACGCCCACGAAGTGATGGATCTGGTCAGCATGTTCGCCATCGCCGTGAACGAGGAGAACGCCGCCGGCGGCCGCGTCGTCACCGCTCCGACCAACGGCGCCGCCGGCGTGGTGCCGGCCGTGCTGCGCTATTACCGCGATCATTGCCAGGGCGCGACCCAGGGCGGCGTCAAAGCCTTCCTGCTGACCGCCACGGCGATCGGCGCCCTGTTCAAGATGAACGCTTCGATCTCGGGCGCCGAAGTCGGCTGCCAGGGCGAGATCGGCGTCGCCTGCGCCATGGCGGCGGCGGGTCTGGCCGCGGCTTTGGGCGGTTCCAACGAGCAGATCGAGAACGCCGCCGAGATCGGCATGGAGCATCATCTCGGCATGACCTGCGATCCGGTTGGCGGGCTGGTGCAGATCCCCTGCATCGAACGCAATGCCTTCGGCGCGGTCAAAGCCATCAATGCCGCCTCTTTGGCTCTGCATGGCGACGGCACCCACCGCGTCTCGCTCGACCAGGTCATCGCCACCATGCGCCAGACCGGCGCCGACATGCATTCGAAATACAAGGAAACCTCGCAAGGCGGCCTGGCGGTGAATTTCACCGCGTGCTGACGCCCATTTGCTAGGATCGGGGCCATGGAAACACGGTCCATCGAATATGTTCCTCTGGCCGAAAGACGCGGCCATGGGCGCGGTCTGTGGCCGATCTGGTTCGCCGGCTCGGCCAATCTGACCACCATGGCGGTCGGGCTGATCGGCGTCGGCACCGGCGCCGGATTGTTCTGGGCGACGCTGGCGATCCTGGCCGGCAGCGCCTTAGGCACCCTGATCGTCGCCGGCCATTGCCCGCAGGGACCCCGCCTCGGCCTGCCCCAGCTGATCCAGGCGCGCTCGCAGTTCGGACGCTTCGGCGCCCTGCTGATCTATGCGGTCGCGCTGATCTCCTATGTCGGCTACAACGCCTTCGGCCAGATCCTGGCCGGCCAGACGCTGCGCACCCTGACCGGCGTTCCGGAAAGCGGCGGAGCCCTGGCGGTCTCGCTGGCCGCCCTCGCCATCGCCATGGCCGGGTTCCCTCTGTTCAAGGCGATGCAGCGCTGGCTGGCCCTGGCCCTGATCGTCGGCCTCGGACTCTATAGCGTCGGCCTGATCGTGCAATTGCCGGGCGGACCGGCCGGACCGTTCCGTCTCGCGCCTTTCCTGCTGCAAGCCGGCGCGGCGGCGACCTATCAGCTCAGCTGGGCGCCCTATATGTCGGACTATTCGCGCTATCTGCCGCCCGGGCTCAGTCTGCGCAGCACCTATTGGTGGACCGTCAGCGGCACCTTCCTGGGCGGCAGCTGGGGCATGCTGCTGGGCGCGGCCACGGCGGCGACGGCCTCCGCCGGCGCGCTGTCCGACGCCATGGAAGGGGTCGGCAATCATCTGCTGCCGGGATTCGGCCCCGCGCTGCTGGGCCTTTTGCTGCTCGGGCTGGTCTCGACCGGCGCGCTCAATTTCTATGGCGGATCGCTGACCCTGCTCAGCATCGTCGAAACCATCCGCCCGCTCAGGCCAGGCCTCGTCAAGCGCCTCGCCGCCGTCGCGGTGGTGGGGGTGGTCACCATCTATATTGCACTGGCTGCCTCGGACGATTTCATCCGCCGCTTCGCCCTCTTCCTGGCGTCGCTGCTCGATCTGGTGGTGCCGTGGATCGCCGTCAGCCTGGTCGATTTCTATCTGGTCCGGCGCGGACGCTATGCCATCACCGCCATCCTCGGCCTGTCCGACCTTTATGGAAACTGGAACTGGCGCGGGCTGAGCGCTTATGGCCTGGGCTTCGCGGCGGCCGCGACGATCCATCCGCTGGCCGGCATGGCCTTGGCGGGCATAGCCTATCGCCTGCTCTGCCTCGGCCATGACGTCGCCGGGGAATGGCGGCGGATCGGCGAGATCGACAGCGGTCTCGAACCGGCGCCGGAGGTCTGCTGAGATGGGCCGCCTGCCGGACGGAATACGCCTCTACGCCGTCGGCGACATCCATGGCCGTTCCGACCTGCTGCAGTGTCTGCTGTCCCTGATCGAACTCGACACCGCCATGCGCGGCCCGGCCGAGGTCAGGCTGATGTTCCTGGGCGATTACATCGACCGCGGCCCCGACAGCCCGGGCGTGCTCGATCTGCTGATGGAGCCGCGCGCCTGGGCGCGGACCACCTGCCTGCGCGGCAACCACGAGGATGCGCTGCTGTCCTTCGTCCACGATCCGATCGGGGCGCGCTTCTGGCTCGATTGGGGCGGATTGGCGACGATGCGCGCTTATGGCGTCGCCCTCTCGTCCGACCTGCACGCCATGTCGCGCCAGCTCGACGCCATCCTGCCCGACCGTCACCGCGCCTTTCTGAAAGCCATGCCGGTGCGGGAAAGCTTGGGCGATTATCTGTTCGTCCATGCCGGGGTCGATCCCACCCTGCCGTTCGACCGCCAGGATCATGTCACCCTGACCACCATCCGCGAGCCCTTCCTGACCTGGGGAAAGAAGCTGGAAAAGATCGTGGTGCACGGCCACACTATCTCGCCGATGCCCGAGCTGCTGTCCTGGCGGATCGGCATCGACACCGGCGCTTACGCCTCCGGCCGGCTGACCGCGCTGGGGCTGGAGGGCGACAGGCGCTGGACGCTGGAGACCTGAATGCCTGACCTGAAGGGATCGCCATGACCAAGACCGCGTTGATCACCGGGGTGACGGGTCAGGACGGCGCCTATCTGGCCGAACTTCTGCTCGGCAAGGGCTATGTGGTCCACGGGCTTAAGCGCCGCGCGTCGCTGCCCAACACGGCCCGCATCGAAGGGCTGCCGATCGCCCTGCATCACGGCGACATGACCGACGGCATGAGCCTGACCCGGCTGGTGGCCGAGATCGAGCCCGACGAAATCTACAATCTGGCGGCGCAGAGCCATGTCGAGGTCAGCTTCGAGACGCCGGAATATACCGCCGACGCCGACGGCGTCGGCGCGCTGCGCCTGCTCGAAGCGGTCCGCATCCTCAAGCGCGCCGGCAAGACGCGGCTTTACCAGGCGTCGAGTTCCGAGCTGTTCGGACAGGCGCCGGAGACGCCGCAGCGCGAGACCACCCCGTTCCATCCGCGCAGCCCCTATGCCGCCGCCAAGGCCTATGCTTATTGGGTCACGGTGAATTACCGCGAGGCCTATGGCCTGCATGCCTCGAACGGCATCCTGTTCAATCACGAGAGCCCGATGCGCGGCGAGACCTTCGTCACCCGCAAGATCACCCGCGCCGTCGCCGCCATCCATCGGGGCGGCAAGGAAGCGCTGACGCTCGGCAATCTCGAAGCCCGGCGGGATTGGGGTCATGCCCGCGATTATGTCGACGGCATGTGGCGGATGCTGCAACAGGATAAGCCCGACGATTACGTGCTGGCGACCGGCGAAAGCCATTCCGTGCGCGAATTCGCCGAACTGGCCTTCGCTGAAATCGGCCGCACCATCGCCTGGGAAGGCAGCGGCCTGGACGAGATCGGCCGCGACGCCACGAACGGCCAGGTCCTGGTGCGGATCGACCCGGCCCGCTTCCGCCCGGCCGAGGTCGACGAGCTGTGCGGCGATTCTTCCAAGGCGCAGCGCGTCCTGAGCTGGCGGCCGGTCACCACCTTCCCGCAGCTGGTGGCCGAAATGGTCGCGGCCGATCTCGATATTAGCGGTTGAGCCGGCGCCGCGCGCTCGGCTAGGTTGGCGCGCTTTGGCGCAATGATTTCGGGCCCGGATGTCTTCCCTGTCTTCCCTGTTGATGGCGTTCACCGATCTCGGTGAAAGCTCGGTGCTGCTGTCGACCGTCATCGCGGCGTGCGGCTGGTTCTGGCTCAACCGCCAGCACCACCTTGCCCTGCTGTGGCTGTTCGCCGCCGGCGGCTGCTCGGTCACGATGCTGGCGCTGAAGATCTGCTTCCTGACCTGCGGCCAGTATGTGCTGCACGGCTCAGTCCTGACGCCGAGCGGCCATTCGTCGATGTCGGCCCTGTTCTACGGCGCCGCCGCTCTGACCGTCGGCCGGCTGTGGAGCCGGGCGGCGCGCCATCCGCTGCTGCTGCAGGCGATCGGGCTGACCATTCCCCTGGCGATCGGCGTGACGCGCGTGCTGGTGGACGCTCATACGCCGCAGGAGGTGATGGTTGGACTGGCCGTCGGTTTCGCCTGGCTGGCTTTGTTCGCCCATCTGCTGCCCAAGACCGAGGCTTCGGCGCCCCAGCCGCCCGCCGCCGTGCCGGTTTTGCTGGGACTTCTCTATCTCGGCCTGCTGGCGGTCAGCATGACCGGCGAGCATGTGACGGTCGAGGGCGTGCTCGGCCGCGTGGCGGATGCCCTGCACGTCCAATGGAACGTTTGCACCGGCTGATTGTGCTGGCATCATCCAGGGATGCCGCGTTTTACCGCTCGCCTTGGTGATCAGACTTACCGTTTCGCCGATCTCAAATCGGTGATGGCGTGCGCATCGCCCCGCCGCTCGGGCGACGAGCTGGCCGGCATCGCCGCCCGCTCCGACGAGGAACGGGTGGCCGCCCGGATGGTGCTGGCCGATCTGCCGCTGACGATCTTTCTCAACGAAGCGCTGATTCCCTATGAATCCGATGACGTCACCCGGCTGATCCAGGACAGCCACGATCAGGAAGCCTTCGCGCCGGTCGCCTCGCTGACGGTGGGAGAGTTTCGCGACTGGCTGCTGTCGCACCGTACCGACAGCGCGGCCCTGTCCCGCCTCGCGCCCGGCCTGATGCCGGAGATGGCCGCCGCCGTCAGCAAGCTGATGCGCAATCAAGATCTCGTCGTGGTCGCCGCCAAATGCCGGGTGGTCACCGGCTTCCGCACCACTCTGGGCCTGCCCGGACGGCTGGCGGCACGGCTGCAGCCGAACCACCCCTCGGACGATCCGCTGGGCATCGCCGCCTCGGCGCTGGACGGGCTGCATTATGGCGTCGGCGACGCGGTGATCGGCATCAATCCGGCCGGCGACAATGTGGCGGGGTGCATCGAGCTGCTGGACCTGCTCGACACGATGCGGCAGCGTTTCGACATTCCCACCCAATCCTGCGTGCTGACGCATGTCACCAATACCCTGGCGGCCATCGGCAAGGGCGCGCCGGTCGATCTGGTGTTCCAGTCGATCGCCGGCACCGAAGCCGCCAACCGTTCCTTCGGCGTGACCTTGTCGCTGCTGGAGGAAGCCCGCGACGCGGCACTGTCGCTGAAGCGCGGCACGGTCGGGAACAATGTGATGTATTTCGAGACCGGCCAGGGCAGCGCGCTGTCGGCCAATGCCCATCACGGCGTCGATCAGCAAACCCTGGAAACCCGCGCCTATGCGGTGGCGCGGCACTTCGAGCCGCTGCTGGTCAACACCGTGGTCGGCTTCATCGGTCCGGAATATCTCTTTGACGCCAAGCAGATCATCCGCGCCGGGCTGGAGGATCATTTCTGCGGCAAGCTGCTCGGCCTGCCGATGGGCGTCGACGTCTGCTACACCAACCATGCCGAGGCGGATCAGGACGATATGGATGTGCTGATGACGCTGCTGTCGGCGGCGGGCGTCACCTTCCTGATAGCGGTGCCGGGCGCCGACGACGTGATGCTGAACTATCAGAGCCTGGCCTATCACGACGTTCCTACCCTGCGCCGCCTGATGAACCTCAAGCCGGCGCCGGAGTTCGAAGCCTGGCTCGACCGCATGGGCATGCTCGACGATCAGGGACGGCTGCTCGAGCAGCCGCCGTCGCAGCGGTTGCTGGCGCCATGAGCGCGCCGGATCCTTGGGAGCGCTTCCGCGCCGCCACCCGCGCCCGCATCGGATTGGGGCGCAGCGGCGATGCGCTGCCGACCAAGGCGCTGCTCGATTTCCAGGCCTCGCACGCCCGGGCCCGGGACGCAGTGCATGGCGCGGTCGATTTCGATGCGCTGGCCCAAGGCATCGATCATCCTGTGATCCAGGTGCACAGTGCGGCGCCCGAGCGGGAGTCCTATCTGCGCCGCCCAGATCTCGGCCGCCGCCTCGATGCCGCCAGCCGCGAAAGACTGGCCGGGCTGATGGCCGAACCGGCGGATGCGGTGTTCATCATCGGCGACGGGCTGTCCACCGCCGTTCAGCACCATGCCGTGCCCCTGCTGGAATTGGTCCTGCCCGAGCTGGAGGGTTGGAAATTGGCGCCGGTGATCCTGGCCGGACAGGCGCGGGTGGGCTTGGGCGACGAGATCGGCGCGGCCCTGAAAGCGTCGCTGTCGGTCATGCTGATCGGCGAGCGGCCCGGTCTGTCGGTCGCCGATTCGCTGGGCGTCTATCTGACCTGGCAGCCGCGCCCCGGCCTGACCGACGCCGAGCGCAATTGCATCTCCAACATCCACGCCCATGGCCTGTCCTACCGCGAAGCCGCCGCCCGCCTGGTCTGGCTGATGAAGGAATCACGCCATCGCCGCCTGTCCGGCGTAACGCTGAAGGAAGCCTCTGTCCTGGAGATCCCGCCGTGACCGATCTGAAAAAGACCCTTTCCGGCCTGCATCTGTGGGGCATCGCCGTCGGGCTGGTCATTTCCGGCGAATATTTCGGCTGGAGCTATGGCTGGGCCCAGGCGGGAACGCTGGGTTTCCTGGTCGCCACGATCCTGGTGGCGCTGATGTATACCAGCTTCATCTTCAGCTTCACCGAGCTGACCACTGCCATTCCCCATGCGGGCGGCCCGTTCGCCTATTGCCGGCGCGCTTTCGGACCGTTCGGCGGATTCGTCGCCGGTTTCGCCACGCTGGTCGAGTTCGTCTTCGCGCCGCCCGCCATCGCCCTGGCCATCGGCGCCTATCTCAATGTCCAGTTTCCCGGGCTGAACCAGCAATGGGCGGCAACCGGCGCCTATCTCGTCTTCATGGCGCTGAATATCGCCGGCGTCGGCATCGCCGCCACCTTCGAGCTGTTCGTTACCATCCTGGCCATCGCCGAGCTGCTGGTCTTCATGGGCGTGGTGTCGCCCGGTTTCGCCTGGTCGAACTTCACCGCCAATGGCTGGGCCGAGGACACGGTTGGCGGGATCTTCGCCGCTTTGCCCTTCGCCATCTGGTTCTTTCTGGCGATCGAGGGCGCAGCGATGGCCGCCGAAGAGGCGAAAGACCCGGCCCGCACCATTCCGCGCGCTTATATCGCCGGCATCCTGACGTTGGTGGCGCTGGCGTTCGGCACCATGATCTTCGCCGGCGCGGTGGGGGATTGGCGGGTTCTGTCCAACATCAACGATCCGCTGCCGCAGGCCATGAAGATGGTGGTGGGCGACAGCAGCGGCTGGCTGCATATGCTGGTGTGGATCGGGCTGTTCGGGCTGGTCGCTTCGTTCCACGGCATCATCATGGGCTATTCGCGCCAGATCTTCGCCCTGGCCCGCGACGGTTTCCTGCCGGAATTCCTGGCCACCCTCAGCCCCAGCCGCAAGACGCCGCATTGGGCGATCCTGGCCGGCGGCGTAGTCGGCATCGCCGCCATCTGGTCGGACACTCTGGTCACGTTGGGCGGGCAGCCGCTGACCGCCAATATCGTCACCATGTCGGTGCTGGGGGCGCTGGCCATGTATATCCTCAGCATGGCGGCTTTGTTCACCCTGCGCCGGCGCGAACCGGAGCTGGTCCGTCCGTTCCGCGCGCCGCTTTATCCGGTCTTCCCGGCTTTGGCGATGGGATTGGCGGCGGTCGCGCTGGCCGCCATCGTCTATTACAACGCGGTGGTTTCCGCGCTGTTTGCCGGGCTGTTCATCGTCGCGCTGCCTCTGGCCGCGCGTGGCACGACGAAGGCGACGCGAATGGCCGCCGCAAGCGCCAGCGCCAGCAGCACCGCGGTGAACCCGGCCACACCGCTCCAGCCCTGACCGCCCCAGAACCAGCCACCGGCCGAGCCGACGATGCTGGACCCCAGATAATAATTCAGCAGATAGAGCGACGAGGCATGGCCCTTGGCGCCATTGGCCAGGCGCCCGACCCACGAACTGGCCACCGAATGCGCGGCGAAAAAGGCGGTGGTGATGAGCGTGATGCCGCCGATCATCGCCCATAGATTGGCCGCAAGCGACAGCGCCACGCCGGCGATCATCAGCGCCAGCCCGCCGCCCAGCACATAGCGGCGTCCGAGACGATCCGCCAGTGCACCCGCCACCGACGAGGCGGTGATGCCGAACAGATAGACGGTGAAGATCAGGCCGATCTGACGCTGGTTCAGCTCGAAAGGCGGCGCCACCAGCCGGAAGCCGGCGTAATTATACAGACAGACGAACGAGCCCATGCCGAGGAAGCTGATCGCGAACAGCGGCAGCAGCGCCGGATTGCGTAAGTGCCCCAGCCAGGCCTGCGCATGATAGGCCGGATCGAAGCCGGGCCGCGGGATAAAGCGGCGCGACGCCGGCAGCAGCAGGATGAAACCGACCGCAGCCGCCAAGCCGATGATGCCCAGGGTGCCCATCGCGATGCGCCAGGAGAAGCTTTCCGCCAGCACGCCGGTCAGCACCCGTCCGACCATGCCGCCGAACGCATTGCCGCTGACCAGCAGACCCATGGCCAGACCCAATCCGCGCGGATCGATCTCTTCGGCCAGATAAGCCATCGCCACCGCCGGCATGCCGCCCATCAGGAACCCGGCCAAGGCACGGGTGGCGAGCAGGCTGATCCAGCCGGGCGCGAAAGCGCCGGCGATGGTCAGCACCGCCGAGGACAGCATCGAAACGAAAATCACCTCGCGCCGCCCGAAGCCCTCGGACAGGGCGGCAGCGCACAGGATGGCCAGCGCCAGGCTGAAGGTGGACAATGACAGGGCCAGCGAGCTTTCCGCCGCGCTCACCGTGAAGTAATCGGCGAACAGAGGCAGCAGCGGCTGCGCGCAATAGAGCAGCGCGAAGGTCGAGAAGCCGGCCAGAAACAGCGCGATACCGATGCGCCGATAGGCGGCGGTCCCCGGCATGACCGGAGCGGGCAGGTTGTACGATGTCGTCATGATTGCAATTATGTCGCGCTTCCGGCTCCAATCGTCCAATATATATCGAAGACGATTGCGATAGCTTTTGGAGATACCGGTGGAGCTTCGGCATCTGCGCTATTTCGTCGCCGTGGCCGAGGAACTGAACTTCACCCGCGCCGCGGCGCGCCTCGGCATCGGCCAGCCGCCTCTGTCGCAGCAGATCCGCGACCTCGAAAGCGAACTCGGCATCCTGCTGTTCCATCGCGTGCCGCATGGCGCCGAACTGACCGAGGCAGGCCGCGAATTCCTGGCCGAGGCGCGCGGCATCCTGAGCGGCGCCGAGCGCGCCAAGGAAGTGGCGCGCCGCGCCCATCGCGGCGAGATCGGACGCCTGGCGCTGGGCTTCACCGGCTCGGCCGCCTTCAATCCGCTGGTCAGCGCCACCATCCGCAATTTCCGCCGGTCCTGGCCCAAGGTGCTGCTGTCGCTGGAAGAGCAGAACACGTTCCGCCTGCTGGAGCGTCTGGTGCGCGGCGATCTCGACGCCGCCTTCATCCGTCCCGCCGCCCAGGACCCGGAGGGCGTGCGGGTACGGCGCCTGCCCGACGAGCCCATGCTGATCGCGCTGCCGGCCAGCCATTCCCTGGCGGCGGAAACCGCCCTGCCGCTGACGGCGCTGGCGTCGGAGCCCTTCGTGCTGTTCCCGCGCGGCGTCGGTCTGTCGCTCTATGACCAGATCGTGCAGAGCTGCCGCAACGCCGGTTTCGACCCGGTGATCGGCCAGGAGGCACCGCAGATCTCCTCGGTGGTCAATCTGGTGGCGGCCGATCTCGGCGTCTCGATCGTGCCGGCCTCGATCGCCCAGATCGCCTTGGACGGCGTGGTCTACCGGCCGATCCTCGGGCCCGCCCCGACCGCCAGCCTGGCCCTGGCGACGCCGCGCGACAGCCGCTCCACCCTCACCCGCAACCTCTTGTCGCTGTTGTCACACTGAGGTCTGACGACACCGCTTCCATCACCTCGGCCCAGGCGCCGGGCGATGGCTGGCGGTAGATGCGCATGGCGGGATACCACGGACTGGTCTCGCCCTCGCGCAGCCAGCGCCAGCAGCTGTCGAAACGGTTGAGCATCCAGACCGGCTTGCCGATGGCGCCGGCCAGATGGATCACCGCCGTATCGACGCCGATCACCAGATCCAGCCCGGCCACCAACGCCGCGGAATCGGCGAAATCGGCACACTCTTCCATCCAGTCATGCACCGCGAAAGGCGCCTCGCCTTCCTTCTGCAGGCTGATCAGATGCACGCCGTCGAGCTCCTCCAGCGGCGCCAGCCTGTCGGGGCTCATCGAGCGGCGGCGGTCGGTGGCGTTGAGATCGGTCGAATGGCGCCGCGCATTGCCGGCCCACACCAATCCGACCCGCAGGCCCGGCCCCAGTTCGGCCAGGCGCGCTTCCCATTTCGCCACATCCGCCGGATCGGGCGAGAGATAAGGCAGCTCGGCGGGGATCGTGTCCCAGTCGGTGCCGAAGGCGAAAGGCAAGCTCATCATCGGACATTGCACATCGAAATCGGGCAGCGGATCGCCCGACGCGACGATTCGCTCGACACCGGCCAGCGATCCCATCAGCCGCACCAGCGGCTTCGGCACTTCCAGTATCACCCGCCAGCCGCGCGCCGCCGCCAACGGCGCATAGCGGCAGAATTGCAGCGTGTCGCCGAAGCCTTGCTCGGCATGCAGCAGCAGCACGCCGGTGCCCGGCTCGCCATTCCAGCGCGGCTTGGCGAAGGCGCGCACGCCGCCGCGCAGCTGGTCGCTGTCCCAGCGCTCCTCATAGAGCGCCAGGCCTTCGCGCAGCCGTCCGGTGGCCAGCACGGCGAGCGCCATATTATGCCGGTGATCGGCACTGCCGCCCTGGCGGATCGCCTGTTCATAGGCGGCGATGGCCTCGTCCAGCCGGCCCTGATCCTTCAGCGCATTACCGAGATTGTTGCAGGCGGCCGGATAATGCGGCCGCAGCGCCAAAGCGCGCCGGCACCAGCGTTCGGCGCCATGGAAATCGCCCAGCAGGCTGGAGACCACGCCGAGATTATTGGCGGCATCGGCATGGTTGGGTTCCAGTGCCAAAGCGCGGCGGTAATCCACGCCGCCCTCGGCGATCCGCCCCAGCGCCACATGGCACAGACCGAGATTGTTGGAAGGCGGCGCATAGGCCGGCACGGCGGCGGTCGACCAGCGGAACAGCGTTGCGGCCTGGTCGAGATTGCCGAGATCCTTGATGATGACGCCGAGATTGTTGAGCGCCTCGCCATGATCGGGCCGGCAGATCAGCGCCATCAGATAGGCGCCGGCCGCCGCATTGCCCTCGCCCGCATCGCCCAGCCCGACGCCCATCCGGTAGAGGGTTTCCGCATCCCAGGGCCGCAGCACCGCGGCGCGGCGGAACAGCAGCAGCGCGTCGAGCGCCTTTCCTTGCGCCCCGAACATCTGCCCCTGATGGGTCAGCCCGTCGGCATCGTCGGGCCGCAGCACCATGGCGGCGCGGATGCGGCTCAGCCCCGCCTCGACATCGCCGCCCAGCCATTCGGCCAGGGCCAGCAGCTTATGGGCGTGGGCGTCGTCGGGCCGGGTCCGGATCATCCGGAGACTGGCGGCGCGCGCCTGGTCGAGCTGCTGAACGGTGTGCATCTATCTCCCCACGGCCGGGATGGTCAAACCCTGCGCCGACACGGTACGCTGATCCGATAAGAACGGAGGATTGCATGAGGATCAAGGGTTTGCTGGCCGGCGCGCTGGCTTTGGCAGGACTGGCTGCGGCGGCCGAAGTGCCGGTGCCGCAAGAAGGTGATTTTACGCTCAAGAATTTCACCTTCCGCTCGGGCGAAAGCCTGTCTCAGCTGAAACTGCACTACTACACGCTGGGCACGCCGAAGCGCGACGCCAAGGGCCATGTCACCAACGCCGTGATCCTGCTGCATGGCACCGGCGGCACCGGCAAGCAGTTCCTGCGGCCGCAATTCGCCGAAACTCTCCTCGTGCCGGGCGGCGTGCTCGATCCGGCGCGCTATTACGTGATCATGCCGGACGGCATCGGCCATGGCGGCTCCTCCAAGCCGAGCGACGGGCTTCACGCCCATTTCCCGCATTATGATTACGACGACATGGTCGAGGCGCAGTACCGCCTGCTGACCGAAGGCCTGAAGGTCGATCATCTGCGGCTGGTGTTCGGCACCTCGATGGGCTGCATGCACGGCTTCGTGTGGGGCGAGACCCATCCCGCCTTCGCCGACGCGCTGATGACCAACGCCTGCCTGCCGGTGCAGATCGCCGGGCGCAACCGCTTCTGGCGCAAGATGCTGATGGAGTCGATCACCGGCGATCCCGCGTGGCAGGGCGGCGATTACAAGGAGCAGCCCAAGGAGGCGCTGCGCGTCGCATCGGGCCTGCTGGTCCTGGCCGGTGCCGCGCCCTTGCCGTTCCAGCTGCAGGACCCGACCCGCGACCAGGTCGACAAATATTATGACGACCATTTCGCCGACACGTTGAAAACGGTCGACGCCAACGATCTGCTCTATCAGGTCGATTCGTCGCGCGATTACGATCCTTCGCCGAAGCTGGGCTTGATCACCGCGCCGGTCATGTGGGTCAATTCCGCCGACGATTTCATCAACCCGCCCGAACTCGGCATCGCCGAGCAGAAGGTCAAGGAACTGAAGCGCGGCGAGTTCGTTCTGATTCCGCTCAGCGCCGACACCCATGGCCACGGCACCCATACCTGGGCCAAGTTCTGGCAGGACAAGATGGCGCATCTGCTCGACATCAGCGCGCCGAAATAAGGAGAGCACCCCATGGCCTGGCTCATCATCCTGCTGATCGTCTTTGCGGGGCTGCATTTCGCGCTGCTGCTGCCGACGACGATGGCGATCGTCTGCGCCGCCATCATTTGCGCCGGGCTGTGGCTGGTATGGAAGCTGAAATGGATCATCCTCGGGATCATCGGTCTCGAGGAGATCTTCGGCGGCCGGGACGATGCCTGATCAGCGGTCGAGCGACGCGAAAACACCCTCGACGAAGGAGATGAAAGCCTTCGCCTTGCTGTTCACCAGCCGGCGCGACGGATAGACCGCCCACGCATCCATGCACGGCAGCGTCCAGTCGGTCAGGACCGCTTTCACCGCGCCGCTGGCCAGCTCGGGCAGGAACAGCCATTCCGGCAGGATGGCCAGACCCGCTCCGGCCAGCACCGCCGAGCGCACGCCTTCCACGGCGGAAACGCGCAGCCGTCCGCTGAGGGTGACCGGCAGCTCTTCCGCCTGGCTCCGGAACGTCCACACGTCGCCGCCGATCTGCTGGGCGTAGACCACTACGTCATGATTGGCCAGATCGTCGGGGTGAAGGGGTTCGCCATGCCGGTCGAGGTAATCCCGCGAGGCGAGCAGGCTTTGACGGCCTTGGGCGATCTTGCGGGCGACCAGGCTGGAATCCGGCAGATTGCCCCATTGAATGGCGACGTCGATTCCCTCTTCCACCAGATCGATCCGGTTGTCGCCCAGCACCAGGTCGAGGGACAGGCCGGGATGTTTGGCCAGGAAGGCGGGAACCTGCGGCAGGATGTGAAGGCGCGAAAAGGTGACCGTGGCGCTGACGCGCAAACGGCCCGACAGGCTGGCCATCGAGCCCCGGGCGGCTATTTCGGCCTCGTCGGCCTCATGGATGGAATTCTTGGCCCGTTCGAAGAACGCCCACCCGGCCTCGGTGGGGGATAATCCGCGGGTGGTTCGCACCAGCAACCGCACATCGAGCCAGCTTTCCAGCTGAGCGACCGATTTCGACACCGCCGGCTGGCTCAGATTCAACTGCCGCGCCGCCGCGGAAAAGGACCCTGTCTCGACCACCCTGACGAAGGTGATCATCGCCCCCATCCTATCCATCCGCCCCCCTTCGGAACGGAGCGGCATCCCTTTGGCGGGAGGCCGCTCCGGTTTCCAGATCACTCGGCGAGTTCGGTCAGATTGATGACCTTGGCCCCGCCAGCCGCCTTGCCCGCCGCGGCACGAACCTCGGCACGCTCGGTTTCGGTATCGACGACACCGCGAACATAAACCACGCCGCCGATGGTTTCGACCGACAGATGATTGGCGCGCAGCGCCGCACTCTTGCCGATCTCGGTGCGGACGGCGGCGGTGAGGCTGCCGGCCTGCTCGGTTTCCGCGGCGGACGCCGGCAGCGCCGAGTACAACGACACGGCGCTGCTCAGCGCCATTGCAAGACCCATTTTGACATAACCACTCATGATAGTACTCCTTCAGTAGAGATAAAGTCGCCAGCCAAACAGTATTACCGGCTTCCTGATGGTTTTTATTTTAAGTACTCTTACTGGTTCGCGGCAGAAGGGCTGTGGCTATATGACTTATAACCACCGGTTTTACTGTTGCCGCCGAGGGCGACGAACAGCTGCACCGAATCGAGATACCGCGCGGTCTTGACCCGGATCTCGCCCAGCACGGCCCGCTGATAGGCGCGCTCGGACTCCAGCACCTGCAGGGCGCCGGTTTCACCGACCCGGTAACCATCCCGGCTCAAGCGCAGACTGGTGCCGGCGGAGCCCAAACTCCGTTCCTGGGCCCAGTACTCCTCGGAATCGTGATTGAGCGCCTGCAGCACGTCGGCGACCTGGCCGAGCGAGCGCACCACCGTGCGCCGATAGGCGGCGAGCGACGCCTGATAGCCGTCGACCGCTCCCTGGCGATTGGCTTCGAGAGTCCCGCCATGGAAGATCGGACCGGCCAGGCCGGCGGCGGTGCTCCACAGCGCGGTCCCGGCCTGGAACGGCACGCCGGCCTGGGTGACCGAGCCGGACAGCGTCAGATGCGGATACATGTCCGCCGTCGCCACACCGATCGCGGCGCTGGAGGCATGCAGCTTGGACTCCGCCTCCAGGATGTCCGGGCGGTCATGAGCCAGTTCCGACGGCAGGCTGACCGGCAGGTCGGATGGCAGCTCGAAATCGGTCAACGCGAAATCGGGCGCGATCCAATCGGCCGGACCTTGCCCCGCCAGCACCGACAGCGCATGGCGCGCGGCGTCGCGCTGCTGAGCCAGAGGCGGCAACAGCGTCTCGTCCTGGGCCAGCTGAGTTTCCGCCAAAGCGACATCCGGCAAGGCGACGCCGCCATGCAGATGCGCGGTGCGCAGCAGGTCGAGATTCTTCCGGTCATCGGCCAGCAGCACCTGCACCGCATCGATCTGCGCCTGAGCCGAAGCGAACAGGATCGCCTGGCTGGCCACATCGCCGGTCAAGGTCAGCCAGGCCGCGTCGAAACGATGTCTCTCGGCCTCGGCGGCGGCTTCCTGCTGTTCGATCTGCCGCTTGGTCCCGCCGAAGATGTCGAGATCGAAGCTGACCACCGGGCCGACCGCATAGAAGCTGGAGGTCGACGGCGCCGGCGAGGTGTCCGTACGGGCACGTCCGATCTGGTCGCCGAAATCGACCTGCGGATAGAGACCGCCGGCAGCGGCGCGCACGCCTTCCGAGGCCTGGGCGAGCCGGGCGTCGGCGATGGCGAGATCGAAGCTGCCGTCGATCGCCTTTTGCATGGTCTGATCCAGCTTCGGCGAATGAAAGGCGGACCACCAATCGGCATCGATCTTCCCGTTCAGGGAAAGCCGATCCTCGGCCTGGCGGTCGTAATGCTGGGAAACCGGCGCCGCCGGCGGCGCATAATCGGGGCCGACGGTGCAGGCGGACAGGAAGGCGGATGCGAGAACCGCCACGAATTTTCTGTTCATTTCACAGCCTCCTCGGCTTGCGGAGAAAGAGAACAAGGGGGCTCGCCACCAGCAGGACGAGCATCAGGATTTTGAACTGGTCGATGATCGCGATCGTGGCCGCCTGGCCGGTGACCGCGTCATTGAGCTGGGCCAGCGCCGCCCCGCCGGCCGAAGCCGATGCGCGGGCGGCGGCGCGGTAAGGCGCCAGATTCTTGGCGAGGGCCAGATGCACCGCCTGGGTGTTGTCATAGAAGAAGATCTGCACCACAGAGATGCCGATGGTGCTGCCATAGAGGCGCGACAAGCTGAACAGCGCGGTTCCTTCCGGATGGAAGGCCCGGTCGAGCGACGCGAACGCCGCCTTGCCCAAAGCCGGCAGCAGAATGCCGAGACCGGCGCCCTGCAGCAGACCGGCCGTCACCACAGCCCGCCAATCCATCTGCGGCGAATAGCCCAGCATCCGCCAGTTCGCGTAGATCACCAGCGCCATGCCGGCGAGCACGGTCACCCTGGTGTCCAGCCGCGCCGACATCCGGCCCGACAGCACCAGCATCCCGACCAGCGCGACGCCGCGCGGGATGGCCATATAGCCGGTGGTGTCGACAGGATAGCCGTACAATTCCTCCAGCATCGGCGAGGTCAGCGCCAGGGTCGGCAGCAGCACGAAACCGGCGGCGAAGATCATGATCGTCGACAGGACGAAATTGCGGTCGCGGAACAGGGCCTTGTCGGCGAAATGCCGTTCCGCGGTCAGCACATGAACGATGAAGAGATAGAAGCCCAATCCCGCCGCGATGGCTTCGGCCAGGATCTCCGGCGAGGCGAACCATTCCAGGCGCTCGCCGCGGTCGAGCATCATCTGCAGGCCGATCACGCCGAGCGACAGGGCCGCGAAACCGAAGAAATCGAAGGACGGAGCCTGGTCGGGCTTCTTCTCGGGCAGCCACAGCGTGACCGCCAGGAAGATGAACCCGGCCAGCGGCAGGCTGACATAGAAGATCGAATGCCAGCCGTGATAGTCGGCCAGCCAGCCGCCGACCGCCGGGCCGCTGCTGATGCCGAGCAGGCTGAAGGCGGTGGAGGCGATGCCGGCCCGGGCGTGTTTCTCGGGCGGCAGCAGATCGAGCATGATCGCCATCGACAGCGGGCCGAGCGGACCGCTGGCGGCCCCCTGGATGACGCGGGCGACGATCAGCTGCGGCGACGTCGTCGCCAGCGTGTCGAGCACCAGCCCGATCACGAAGACGACGAGCGAGGCCTGGAACACGGCCTTGCGGCCGAAACGCCCGGCGAGCCAGCGGGTCATCGGCAGGATCACCATGCTGGCCGCTATGTAAGACGTGAAGATCCAGCCGATCTCGTCGTCGGCCATCGACAATGTTCCCTGCATGTGCGGCAGGGCCGCGTTCGGCAGCGAGATGTTGACGCCCTGCATGTAGGTCGCCAGGAGAGCCGCCGCCGTGAGAGTGCGACGGGAGGCGCTCATTTGATCGCCTCCGCCGTCTGGAACGGATGCCGCCAGTCGCGGCGATAACCGGTATCGATGCGTGCCGTGACGCTGATGCCCGAGAAGAGCGGCCAGTTCGGCGCCACGCCGTCGAGTTCGAGACGGACCGGCAGCCGCTGGACCACCTTGACCCAATTGCCCGTCGCATTCTCGGGCGGCAGGACCGAGAAGTCCGAGCCGGTGCCCGGGCTCATGCTGACCACATGCGCCCTCAGGGCGCCATCGGGGAAAGCATCGACCTTGACGGTAGCGGCCTGGCCCGGATGCATGTGGGTCAGGTCGATCTCGCGGAAATTGGCCTCGATCCAGACATGGCTGGTCGAAACCATCGAAAATACCGCGGCGCCCGGATTGACGAAGTCGCCGACCTGCAGATCGTCGACCCGCGTCACCACGCCGTCGTCGGGTGCCGTCACCGTCGCATAGGACAGATCGAGCTTCGCCCGGTCGAGCTGCGCCTTGGCGGCGCGGACCGAGGGATGATTGTCCACTTCGATGTCCGGATTGCCGTCCAGCGCCGCCACCGTGTTGGCGATCTGCTGTTCGGTCGAGGACACATGCCGGCGCGCGACCTTGAGATCGGTCTCGGCCCGCTCGAACACCGTCCGCGACGTATAGTCGGCCTCGGCCAGCGCCTTCTTGCGGGCGAAGTCGCGCTCGTCGAAATCCTCCGCATCCTTGGCGGCCTGAAGTTCGGCCTGCTGCTGGCGATATGTCGCCTTCAGCTCGCCGATCTGCAGGCGCGCGCCGTCGAGCTGGGCTTCGGCCTGTTCGATGGCGATCCGGTAAGGCTCGGGATCGATCTTGAACAGGACCTGCCCCTTTTTGACGCGCTGATTGTCCGCGACGGCGATCTCGACCGCCTGGCCGCCGACCCGGGCATTGACCGATTCCTTGGCCGCCCGGACGAAAGCGTCGTCGGTGGAGACATAGGGTTCGTCGGAAAGGTAGGTCGCGGCGCCGATCACGGCGAGCGCGATGGGAAACGCCGCCATCAAAGGCCAGCGCAGCCGCTCCCGCAGGGTTTTCCCAGCCGGCGCGGAGAGACCGCGGCCGGCCGCCGCTTCAAATTGGGTGTCCATTTCGTACCGCCATTGTATTTTGTACCGATTGGTATATATATGCCCGCAGGATATCGGCGGTCAAAGGTTTTTATTCAAAATGGTACAAAATTCAGAAATCCCGGAAACCAAACGCCGGGGACGGCCCCGCGCTTACGACCCGCAAGCCGCGCTTCTGCGGGCGATGGACGCTTTCTGGGAGAAGGGTTATTCGGGCACGTCGCTCGACGACATCTCGGCCGCGACCGGCATGAACCGGCCCAGCCTCTATGCGGCGTTCGGCGACAAGCGCGCGCTCTATCTCAAGGCGCTGGAGCATTATTGGGACGTCGCGTTGAGCACTCTCCGCGCCGATCTGGCCGAGGACCAGCCTCTAGCGGAATCGCTGATGCGCGCCTATGAAGGCGCGCTGTCGATCTATTTCTCGGGCGACGGCCGTCCGCGCGGCTGCTTCGTGGTCGGCACCGCGGTGACCGAGGCGGTCGAGGACGCCGAGATCCGCGACAGCCTGGCGGCGGGCTTCCTGAAGTTCGACGCGGATTTCGCCGCACGCCTGGCTACGGCCCAGCGGAAAGGCGAACTGGCGAAAGACGCCGATCCCGCCGCCCTCGCCGCCTTGGCGACCGGCATGATGCACACCATTGCGATCAGAGCCCGCACCGGCGCCAGCCGCGACGACCTCAGGGAATTTGCCCGCATGGGAATAAGCGCGATCTGCCGGCGCTGAAATTACTGCTTCAACCGACACGTGCATTCTGCTACACCATCCCTCATTGCGAGCATTAGTTTTTCTCGCTCAACCAAAAGGCGTTTTCGTTGCTCTGGGGGGAGTAGCAAGATGGGCTTGTCGCGAAAGTCTCTGTTCGTCGCCGCCGGCATTTCGGTTCTGACCGGCTGTTCCGACACCGTGGTGGTCGGCTCCGACGGCGGGCAGAAGGAATTCTCGGTTCCCGGCACGCCCAACCCGCAATGGTGGAAGGCATCCCCGTCGCAGAATTGGGGCGACAGCCAGCAGATGGCCTTCTGGTTCGCGCCGCAAGGCTCGTGGATGGTGCCCTATGACTGGTTCGTCGTGCTGGAACAGACGAAGGACCAGACCCGCTTCGCCGACAATGCCCACATGACCCAGCTGGGCTACATCCCGTGGGGCAAGGATGCGGACTGGAACCCCGACGCTTTACCGATCGGGTTCACGCGCTCGCCCTGGACGGCGCCCGACGACGGCAGCGCGCCGGTCAGTTGGCTGGGACCGAATTGTTCCGCCTGCCACACGGCGAAGATCACCTACAAGGGCACGTCTTCCACCATCGTCAACGGCGCCCCTTCGCGCGGCGATTTCTTGCGGTTGAACTACGAGATCGAGGACGCGCTGGTCAAGACCGTCTGCGACGCCCCGAAATTCAGCCGCTTCCTCGCCGCCGTCAATGCGCGGATCGGGCACGAGACCGTCAAGGGCGTCTCTCAGGAAACCGAAGACAGCCTGCGCAAGAAGATGAAGCAGGAGATCGACTACCTCGCCCGCTACATCGACAACAATCTTCTCGGCAAGGATGCCGGCATCTCGCAATCCATCGCGGATACCATCGAGCCGGACGGCAAATGCAAGCCCGCCAGCAATTTCAAGAGCATCGCGGAATATGCCGACAAGATCGGCAAGATCTCCGAAGTGCGCGCGAAGCTCATCCAGAAGAAGTCGGCCGAAACGAATACGCCGCCCGGCGGCAGAGATCCCTGGGTCACCATTCTGCCGAACAAGGAATTGATGGCCTCGGTGCCGGTGCTGCCCGGCAAGGCCCGGGTCGATGCGGTCGGCGCCATCTTCAACGAGGTTGCGGCGGTGGCGATCGATGCCCCGGAAAACATCAAACTGGCGAACGCCCCGGTCCGCTATCCCTATCTGTGGGGCACGCCGCAATCCGCCGTGGTGCAATGGTCGGGCTTCGCCAACAATGACGAATTCGCCGGCCCGCTGGGACGCAATGCCGGCGAGGTGCTGGGCGTTCATGGCCGCGTCAACGTTCCGCCGTACGACCCGAAAAAGCAGACCGAGCCTTACACCCATCTGCAGGAAAACGACCCGACCCTCGGCTACAGTTCGTCGATCCTGATGGGCAATATCGGCCAGATCGAGCGCTGGCTGTCGCAATTGTCCACGCCCGCCTGGCCCGGCTTCCTGCCGGCCATCGATCCCGCCCTGCGCGACAGGGGCGAGGCGATTTTCAGCGGCAATGCGGTGAATGGCGTCAAATGCGTCTCGTGCCATGAAAATGTCCGGGACTCCAAAAAGGAGTTCTATCGCCCGACCCTGATCCAGACCTCGGTCATCGGCACCGACGCGATGATGGTCGACAATCTGGCTCTCAAGGTGAATCCCGCCACGCTGGCTCCCTGGAGCGGCGGAAAGCTGCAGCCCACCCCGCTGCCCGACCGCTTCAGCGCGTTGGAAGCCCTGGCCGGAAAGGCTGTCCTCGGCAAGGTTTTGACCGCCGTGCCCTCCGCCCTGCACAGCGACATCTATTCCGGCCCGAAGCAGGATGCGTTCGACGCCCGCTCCTATAAGGCCCGCCCTCTCTACGGCATCTGGGCGGCGGCGCCTTATTTGCACAACGGATCGGTCGCCAGTCTCAAGGAATTGCTGACCCCCGAGGGCGAACGCAAAGCGGCCTTCAAGGTCGGCAGCACCGAATATGACCCTGACGCGGTGGGATATTCGGCGGACAGCTGCATCCCGGGGTCGGAGGACTGCCTCGACACCACCCTGCCCGGCAACCGGAATACCGGTCACTCGGGCACGGCTTACGGAACCGAATTGCCCGATCAGGACCGCAAGGCCCTGCTCGAATATCTCAAAAGCCTGTGAGGCGCCGCATGTCCATTCCGACCCGGCGGCAAGGCATCACGGCCCTTGCGGCTGTCCTGATCCTTGCCGCCTGCGCGGAAACCGGCGACGCCTATTATGCCTCGATCCGGATCGACAATTATCCCAAGGCGGACGGCCCGGGCGAGGTGATGAGCGACGGAGAGGCCGAATCGGCCAGACGCATCGCCGCGATCATCGAGGCCCATCTGGTCCGCCTGAAATCCGACTATCACGAGACGCATCTCTATCGCGACGCCCATCCCAAGGCGACCGGATGCGTCGACGCCTCTTTCACCATCAATGCCGACATACCGCCGGCTCTGCGCCACGGACTGTTCGCGACGCCCGGCCGGAGCTTCCCGGCGATCGTGCGATTTTCCAATTCCAACGAGAATCCGTTCCGCGCCGATTCCCAGCCCGACGGACGCGGCATGGCCATCAAGCTGTTCGGCTTGCGCCCGGACGAGCATCCGATGACCGCAGATCCACAGGCTTCCCGCGCCGTGACGCTCGCGGGAGCGGAGCCGGGCAATTTCTCTTTGGCCGGGCAGCCCGCGCAGGATCTGATCATGATCAGCCACCCGACCTTCCTGGTGGCCGACGCCGAAGGCTATCGGCGCATGATCGGCTATGCGGATGCCGACAATTGGATGGCTGATCTGGCCGCCCCGGTCGCCGCCTTGTTCGCCGCCGGCATTCCCGGCATCAAGAGCGCCACCGAGACGACCAGCCTGACCATCGACAACCCGCTGTCCACCCGCTACTGGTCGATGGTTCCCTATCAATTGGGAAATTCGGCGGTGAAATTCTCGGTTCGCCTGGAAAGCCTGCCGCAACCCCAGGCGGTTCCTGACAAATCAGACCCCAATTTCCTCACCAGGGTCATGTCGGAAACGCTGAAGAAGGACGGCACACGCATGACCTTCCTGATTCAGCCGAGAACCTCCGATACGCAGAGCGTCGAGGATTCGCGCATCGAATGGCTTGAGCAGGATGCGCCGTTCTATCCGGTCGCGACCATTACGATCCCGGCCCAGACCTTCGATACGGAGGGGCGCCGGCAGGCCTGCGAGGCTTTATCCTACTCGCCCTGGCACGCCCTGCAGGAACACAAGCCGCTCGGCGCGGTGAACCGCATGCGCAAGGCGATCTATGAAGCGATCAGCGCTTTCCGGCGCGAGGGGTAACGGCCCCGCCCACGGCAGGGCGCAGGTTCAGTGATTGCCCGGCCGCCTGCCCCGCTTCGAACGCACCGGCGGCGACCTTCTTCCCCGATGCCTGCCCGCGCCGCAGATCGAGATCGAGCTTGGCGAATTCGGACTCGACGATGGCGTGGCGAACCACCATGAGATCGCGTCCGGTCGCCGCCCGATTGGCTTCGTCGCGCTCCGCTTTCAGGGCCATCAATTTCTCGGCGATGGACATCGCCATGCCGATCATGAACGAGCCCTTCTCATCATGGGCATAGCGGATCATCCGTTTCGTCCCGGCATATTCCGTCCACCCGGTCTGCAGGGCGACCGCGATCACATCGTGGATGTAATGGGCCATTTCGAGGCTGGGGCGCAGGCCGAAAAAGACGTAGCGGACCCCCTTGTCGCTCTTCTCGCGCCAAACCTTGCAGTCGCAATACTGCGCGATGGCCGGAATGCAGGCCGATATCGGCTGGCGTTGCTTCCTGCCGGTCTCGATGGCGGATTGCTCGCACTGCTCCTGGCGGATTTCCAGATCGCTCAACGACAAATCGTGGCGATCCAGAAGCTCCGCCACCTTCGCCGCCGCCGCCAAGGCTTCCTCTTCGGTGCAACCATTGGCGATCGTCTTGGCGCGCAGGGCCTGGAGGCGGTTTTTCAGTTTGTCGAGGTCATCTGCCATGAAACAGGTCCAGAAAGTCAAAAAGGCCGCAGAAACCCGAAGTTTCTACGGCCTTTTGAATGGTCGGAGTGAGAGGATTCGAACCTCCGGCCCCTGCCTCCCGAAGACAGTGCTCTACCAGGCTGAGCTACACTCCGACGCCCGGGAGGCAGTCTTATAGCCTCAAGCTTCTCGGAGATCAAAGGCAAAAATGCACGGCAAGGCCTGCCGGGCAATTTTTACCTACCGCGCGGTAAATTCCGCCGGGAAAGCGCTCGTTCGGGGGTGAAAATCCGCAGCCGGCCCAAGGATCGTGAAGCTTTTAACAGTTGGCCGGATTTTTGCTTGGTATAAAGCGGCCAGAACGGCCTAAACCAAGGGATAGTGCGGCATCTAAACCCAGCCCGAACCGAAAAGCAAGATGAAAAATCGCGGCTGACCCAGTGAGAAATAGAACAACTTTAAGATATTAGTGAATTTTAAATTCTTATTCGTTTAGTTGTTTAGTAAATCTGATGAGAAAGCCTGAGGATACACTTCAGTGACGTCGATCATTTCATCGCTTGATCCGGCGCAAATCCAAGCCCTAACGACCAGTACCATTGCGGGACTGAGCGCTACGGACATGGCTGCTTTCTCGTTGACTCAGCTGGCGGCTCTGACCACCACTGAGATCCAGGCGCTGAACAAGACTCAGATCTCCGAACTGTCCAAGACCCAGCTCGCCGGCCTCACCACCACCCAGATGGGGGCGATGGGCGCCAGCCAGATGGGTTTCACCCCGGCACAGATGTCGGTGCTGTATGAGGCCCAGCTGGACAGCCTGAGCGGTACCGCGATCGCGGCCCTGTCGACGCTGCAGATCCGCGGCCTGACCACCTCCGAGATCGGCCAGCTGACCTCGACCCAGATGGCGGCGCTGACCCCCACCCAGATCGGCGCCCTGGCCGGCACCCAGGTTTCGGCCCTGACCACCACCGCGATCGCCGCCCTGACCACCACCCAGCTCAGCGGCATGGCCAGCACCCAGATGCCGGCCATGAGCACCAGCCAGCTGTCGACCCTGACGACGTCGCAGATGGCGGCCCTGTCCACGTCGGCCATCGCCGGCATGAACACGACCGGCCTGTCGGCCCTGACCACCGCGCAGCTGATGGCGCTGGCCACCAGCCAGATCGCCGCTTTGTCGATCGTCAATATCCGCAACCTGTCCCAGAGCCAGCTGAACGCCCTGGCGGCGGCGCAGATCAGCGCCTTCAGCGCCACCCAGATGACGGGCTTCACCTCGACCGAACTGGGCGAGCTGAGCGACGCCCAATTCTCCGCCCTGACCTCGACCGAGATCCATGGCCTGAGCGGCGCCCAGCTCAACGGCCTGTCGGGCGACCAGCTCACCTCGCTGTCCGCCGACCAGCTGAGCGCCCTGACGGCGACGCAGATGGCCGGCCTCAGCACGACCACCTTGTCGACCCTGACGGCGACGCAGATTTCCAATCTGACCTCGACCCAGATCGCCGGCATCACCGCCGTCGGCATCGGCGCGCTGAGCGCGGGCCAGATCGACATCCTGTCCGACACGCAGCTCGCCGCGCTGACCGCGACCCAGATGCGCGGCATGAACGGCACCCAGCTCAGTTCGCTGAATGCCAGCCAGCTCGGCTCGCTGACCACCACCCAGATGGCGGTGCTGTCGACATCGGCGGTCCAGGGCCTGTCGACCACCCAGATCGCCGCCCTGACCGACACCCAGATCAAGGGCCTGTCGGCCACCGGACTGAATGCCATGTCCCCGGTGCAGCTGGCGGCCCTGTCGGACGAGCAGATCTCGAACCTGACCTCGACCCAGCTCAAGGGATTGTCGACCACCCAGGTCAGCAATTTCAGCGCCGATCAGCTCGGCGCGCTGTCCAGCAGCCAGATCGCCGCCCTGTCGAACAACGGGATCGTCGCCATCGGCGCCAATCAGATCTCCAACATGTCGACCACCCAGATCGCGGCGCTGACCACCACCCAGATCGCCAGCCTGACGACGGACGAGATCGGCGCCCTGTCGGCGAGCCAGCTGGCCGCCCTGTCGACCACGCAGATCGGCGCCATGACCTCGCTGGGCGTCTCCGCCCTGAGCTCGGCCCAGATCACCGAGCTGACCACGACCCAGATCTCCGCCTTCTCGACCGTCGGCCTGCGCGGCCTTCAGGCCAGCCAGGTCACCGCGATGACCTCGGGCCAGTTGGCCGCCCTGACCACCAAGCAGATCGGCGGGATGACCTCGACCGCCGTCGCCGGCCTGACCACCGACGACGTGGCCGCCCTGTCGACCACCCAGCTGCGCGCTTTCTCGGCCACCACCCTGTCGTCGCTGAGCAATACCCAGTTCGCCGCCCTGTCGACCACCCAGTTCGCGTCGCTGTCCTCCACCCAGCTGCGCGGCATGACGTCGTCGGACGTCGCCGGCCTGGCCCAGACGCAGCTCGCCGCCCTGACCAGCACTCAGCTGGCCTCGATCAGCACCTCCGGACTGGACGGCCTGAGCGACGGACAGGTCGGGGCGCTGACCACCACCGAAATCTCGCAGCTGGCCTCGACCCAGATCGCCTCGCTGGCGACCGATCAGCTCGACGCTTTGTCCGCCGCGCAGATCTCGGCGATGACCACCAGCGAGATCCGGGGCATCAACGCCACCCAGCTGGCCTCGTTGTCCGCCACGCAATTGCAGGCGCTGACCACCGCCCAGATCGGCTCCTTGACCAATGCGGCCGTGACCGGCCTGACCGACTGGCAGATGGGCGCCCTGGGCGCCACTCAGATCGCCGCCTTCACCGCCACCCAGATCCCCTCGCTGACCTCGACCGCGCTCGACGGGCTGACCGCGTCCGACGTGGCCGGCCTGACCAGCAGCCAGCTGCGCGCCATGACGGCGTCGCAGATCGGCTCGCTGACCTCCGATCAGATGGCCGGGCTCACCACCAGCCAGATCTCGTCGCTCGGCGCGACGCAGATCCGCGGCCTGACCTCCACCGAGGCCAATGCGCTGAGCGCCGCCCAGCTGGCGGCGATGTCGTCGAGCCAGATCACCTCGCTGAGCTCCAGCGCCATCAGCGGATTGAGCGCGACCCAGCTGAGCACGCTGTCGACCACCCAGCTTTCCTCGCTGAGCGCCACCCAGATCGGCGGACTGACCACCGATCAGATGTCGTCCCTAACCAGCACCGAGCTGGCCTCGCTCAGCACCACCCAGATCCGCGGCCTGGCCGCGCCCGTGCTGTCCTCGCTGTCCGCCGGCGAACTGGGCGCGCTGTCGACCACCCAGATTTCAGCGCTGACCGCCACCCAGGTGTCGGCGCTGACCGACGCCCAGACCTCGAACCTGTCCGCCGCCCAGCTGTCGGCGATGAGCACCACGCAGATCGCGGCCTTGTCGACCACCGGCGTCAACGGCCTGTCGACCACCCAACTCTCCGCCCTCAACACCACCCAGCTGCGCGGCCTGTCGGCCAACGCCATCGGCGGCCTCAGCGGCGCCCAGCTGGCCTCGCTGACCACCACCCAGGTGGCGTCGCTGGGCACCACCCAGGTCAAGGGCCTGACCTCCGGCGAGCTGCAGGCGCTGTCCGCCGCCCAGCTGGCCGCCCTGACCTCGACCCAGATGGGCGCACTGACCACCTCGGCGCTCGACGGGATGAGCGACAGCCAGATGGCGATGCTGAGCATCACCCAGCTCAACGGCCTGACCGCCAGCCAGGTCGGCTCGCTCGCCTCCGACCAGCTGAACGCCCTGTCCGGCGCGGTGTTCGCCGCCCTGACCGCGACCCAGACCAAGGCCCTCAGCGCGCCGATCATCGGCGCCCTGACCACCACCCAGATCTCCAGCCTGACCAGCACCCAGCTGCAGGCGATGACCACCACCGAGATCAGCGGCCTGACCAACAACCAGATGGGCGCGCTGAGCAACGGCCAGCTGCAATCTCTCGCCTCGACCCAGTTCACCGCCTTGTCCAGTTCGGCGATCAGCGGCCTGACCACGACGCAGCTGACCTCGCTGACCACCTCGGAAATCAAGGGCATGAGTGCCGCCCAGGTCGGCGCGCTGGCCTCTTCGCAGATCGCCGCCTTGTCGACGTCGCAGATCAGCGTGATCTCGGCTACGGCGATCGCCGGCATGACCGACGGCCAGGTCGGCGACCTCGCCGCTACCCAGCTGGCGGCCTTCTCCTCGACCCAGATGGCCGCCCTGTCGGCCGACGGCGTGTCCGGCCTGACCGATGCCGAGATGGCCCAGCTGACCACCACCCAGATCAAGGGCCTCAGCACCGCGCAGATGGGTGACCTGAGCGCCGAGCAGGTCGGCGACCTGTCCGCGTCCCAGCTGGCCGCCTTGTCGGTGACGCAGATGCGCTCGATGGGCTCGACCCAGGTCGGCGCGTTGTCCTCGGCGCAGATCGGCGCCCTGTCCACCAGCCAGATCAATGCCCTGTCGGTCACCGGCCTGACCGGCTTCACCACCACCCAGATGAGCGAGCTGTCGACCAGCCAGCTGGCGGCGCTGTCGACGACCCAGACGGCCTCCCTCTCGGCCGGACAGATCGCGGCCCTGACCCCGGCCGAACTGGCCGGCATGGCCACCACCCAGATCCGCAGCCTGTCGGCCTCGGTGATCAACGCCCTGACCACCACCGAACTGAGCGCGCTGACCACCACCCAGATCAACAGCCTGACCTCGACCCAGGTGAATGCCCTGGTCGACACCCAGGCCGCCGCGCTGTCGCCCACGCAGCTGGTCGCCATGACCTCGACTCAGATGGGCGCGCTGTCGACCACCGCCCTGTCCGGCCTGACCTCCGTCGAGATCGCCTCGCTCAGCACCACGCAGCTGGCCGGCCTGACCGCCGCCCAGGTCGGCGACCTGACCAGCACGCAGATCTCGGCGCTGACCAATGGCCAGATCGCCGCGCTGACCACCACCCAGATCGGCGGCATGAGCAGCACCGGCGTCGAATCGCTGACCACCGGCCAGATCGGCGCGATGTCCACCACCCAGATCGCGGCTTTGTCGGCGACCGGCATCACCGGCTTCACCACGACGCAGATCGGCGCGCTGTCCGCCGCCCAGTTCACCGCCCTGACCGCCACCCAGGTCACCGCGCTGACCGCCACCCAGATCGACTCGCTGACCGCCACCCAGATCGGCACGCTGACCAGTACCGAGATCAAGGGCCTGACCGCCAACGAGCTGGGCAGCCTGTCGACCTCGCAGCTGGCCGGCCTCAGCACGTCGCAGATCGCCGCCTTGTCGAGCACGGCCGTCGCCGGCCTCGGCAACAACCAGATCGCCGGGCTGAGCGCCGCCCAGATGGCCGCCCTCACCTCGACCCAGGTCGGCGGCCTGAGCGCCACCGCCCTGTCGGGCCTGACCTCGACCCAGATGGCAGCCTTGACCACCACCCAACTGCACGGCCTGACCGCGACCGGGATGGAAGCCTTCTCGACGACCCAGCTGGAAGCCCTGAGCGCCGCCCAGATGGCCGCTCTGTCGACCACCCAGCTCGGCGCCCTGACCGACGGCCAGGTCGAAGCCCTGTCCTCGTCTCAGCTGGCCGCTCTGACCACCACCCAGATGTCCGCCCTGTCGATGGATGGCGTGTCCGGCCTGACCGCGACCCAGATCGCCAATATGACCTCGACCCAGCTGCAGGCGCTGACCGCCACCGAGATCAGCGGCCTGACCCCGCAGCAGGTCGCCAACCTGACCTCGACCGCCCTGGCCGCGCTGACCACCACGCAGATCCGCGGCCTGTCGACCACCGTGCTGTCCGAGCTGACCTCGACCGAGATCGGCGAGCTGCAGACCTCGCAGATCGGCGCCCTGACCCAGACCCAGGTTTCCAGCCTGTCGGACAAGCAGGTCGGCGCCATGTCCTCGGCCCAGCTGGCCGCCCTGTCCTCGACCCAGATCGCCAGCCTGTCCTTGACCGCCATCGGCGGTTTGACCACCACCGAGATGGGCGAGCTGTCGACCTCGCAGCTGACCGCCCTGAACGCCGTGCAGATCCAGGATCTGGCCGTCACCCAGATCCAGGCCCTGAGCACCAGCCAGGTCTCGGTCCTGTCCTCGACCCAGGTCAATGCGATGGTCGGCACCCAGATCGCCGGCCTGACCATGGCGCAGCTGGCGGCGCTGGGCACCACCCAGATCGCCGCTCTGTCCTCGACCGGCATTTCCGGCCTGACCGACGCCCAGATGATGGCGCTGACCAGCACCCAGATCGGCGCCCTGTCCGTCGCCGAGATGGGGGCGCTGAACCAGTATCAGATCGCCGATCTCGGCACCGCCGGGCTGGCCGGCCTGACCTCGACCCAGATCGCCGGCCTGTCGGCCTCGCAGCTGGGCGGCCTGTCCACCACCGACCTGTCGGCGCTGACCCCGACCCAGATCGGCTCGCTGACCGCCACCCAGCTGGGCGCGCTGACCCAGGCCCAGGCCGGCGGCCTCAGCACCACGCAACTGGCGGCCCTGAGCAGCACCCAGATCGGCGCGCTGTCGGTCACCGCCATCAGCGGCCTGACCCAGACCCAGATCTCGGCCCTGTCGACCGCCCAGTTCCGCGCCCTGAACCCGACCCAGATCGGCGCCCTGACCCAGAGCCAGATCGCCGGCCTGACCACCACCGAGCTCGGCTCGATGACCACCACCGAGATCTCGGGCCTGACGCAGACCCAGGTCACCGCCTTGACCAGCACCCAGCTGGGCGCCCTGACCGCGCAGCAGGTGGCGGCCCTCTCGGCGGCGGGCGTCTCCGGCCTCAACGACACCCAGATCGGCGCGCTGACCGCGACCCAGTTCAACGCCTTGACCGCCACCCAGGTCGCCGCGCTGACCATCGACCAGATCTCTTCGCTGAGCGCGACCCAGCTCGACGCCATGTCGACCACCCAGGTCCGCGGCCTGACCCCGACCGAGATCGAGGCGCTCAGCGCGACCCAGATCGCCGCCCTGACCGACACCCAGATCGGCGCGCTGACCGCGACGCAGATGGGCGCCCTGACCCAGACCCAGGTCGCCGCTCTGGCCACCGACCAGATCGCCTCGCTGAGCGCGACCCAGATGGCGTCGCTGTCCTCGGCCGGCATCTCCGGCCTGACCCAGACCCAGCTGGCCTCGCTGTCGAACGTCCAGCTGCACGCCTTCACCGCCAGCCAGATCGGCGCCCTGACCACCGGTCAGATCTCCGGCTTGACGGCGACCGAACTCGCGACCCTGACCACCACCGAGATCACCGGCCTGAACGCCACCCAGATGGCGGCCCTGTCGAGCACCCAGATGGGCGCCCTGCAGGCGACCCAGCTGAACGCCTTGTCGGCGACGGCGGTCGGCGGCCTGACCTCGACGGAAATCTCCGCCCTGTCGGCGACCCAGATCTCCTCGCTGTCGGCCTCCGGCATCTCCGGCCTGAGCGCGGCGCAGATCCAGGCGATGAGCACCACCCAGCTGGGCGGCCTGTCCAGCCAGCAATTCGCCGCCTTGTCCTCGACCGCGATCGGCGGCCTGACCACGACCCAGCTGGCGTCGCTCACCGCGACGCAGATCTCGGCCCTGTCCGCCTCCGGCCTTTCCGGCCTGTCGGACAGCCAGGCCGCCGCGCTGACCGCGACGCAGCTCGCCGCCTTGAACGCGACCCAGATCGCCGGCCTGTCCTCGACGGCGTTGGCCGGCCTGACCGCGTCCCAGCTGTCCGGCCTGTCCGGCACCCAGCTGCATGCCCTGACCGCGACCGAAATCTCCGGCCTGTCGACCACCGCGCTGGATTCGCTGAGCACCGCGCAGCTGTCGTCGCTGGCCGCCACCCAGATCGCCGGCCTGACCTCGACCCAGGTCGCCAGCCTGTCGGGCGCGCAGATCGCTTCGCTGTCCACCAGCCAGATCGGCGCGCTGAGCGCCGTGGCGATGGCCGCGCTGAACCAGACCCAGATCGCGGCGCTGACCCAGACCCAGCTGAACGGCCTCAACGCCATCCAGATCGGCGAATTGTCCTCGACCGCCATCGCCGGCCTGACCGACACCCAGATGGCGCTGCTCAGCACCACCCAGATCGCCGGCTTGAGCCAGAGCCAGATCGGCGCCCTGACCCAGAGCCAGATCGGCGACCTGACCACCACGCAGATCTCGGCCCTGTCGGTCAACCAGATGGGCGGCTTTACCGCGACCCAGATCGGCGAGTTCAACTCGGTCCAGTTCGCCACCCTGACCTCGTCGCAGATGGGCGGCCTGTCGGTCAGCGGCATCGGCGGCCTGACCGCGGCGGAAATGTCGGCGCTGACCACCACCCAGCTGTCCGGCCTGACCGCCTCGCAGATGGGCGGGCTGACCGCCACCGAGATCCAGTCGCTGACCCCGACCGAGATCGGCTCGCTGACCCTGGCCCAGTTCAACGGCCTGTCGGGCACCGCCATCGGCGCCCTGACCGCCACCGAGATCGGCGACATGACGACCACCGAGATCGGAGCCCTGTCGGCCACCGGCATCGCCGGCTTCACCCCGACCCAGATCTCCGGCCTGACCGCCACCCAACTGGCCGCCTTCACCCCGACCCAGATCGGCGGCCTGTCGGCCTCGGCCGTCACCGGCCTGACCCAGACCCAGATCCAGGCGTTGACCATTACCCAGCTGTCCGGCCTGACCGCGACCCAGATCGGATCGCTGACCCCGACCGAAATCACCCAGATGACGGTGACCGAGATTTCCTCGCTGTCGCTCGATCAGCTGGGCGAACTGACCCGCCTGCAGCTGCGCTCGCTGAGCACCGCGCAGATGGGCGCACTGACCGCCACCCAGATCGACGCGCTGACCCCGGATCAGATCTCCGACCTGACGGTGACCGAGCTGAACGGCCTGTCGGCGACCCAGCTCGGCGCCCTGAGCCAGGATCAGATCGGCGCGCTGGGCGAGAATCAGCTCGACTTCATCAGCACGACGACCCTGACCGCCTTGACCGGCACACAGATCGAGGGCATCACCACCACGGTGATCTCGGAACTGGCCCCCACGACTTTCGCCGCCATGAGCACCACGCAGCTTTCCTCCCTGACCGTGTCCCAGATCGACAGCATGACCACGACCCAGTACAACGCGCTGAGCGCTCCGCAGCAGGCCGCGATCCAGTCCGCCCTTAGCTGATGAGTGTTTTAGCGGCTTATATCGAGCGGGCCGCGGCGGGTTCGCTCAATGCCATGGACCTCGCGAACGCCGTTCAGGCCGTGCGCGCCAGCGCCGGTCCGGCGGGAGTCAGGGCGCTGTACGACGCCTGGTTGGCGCACAACGAAAAAGATCACCTGCTTTACGCGGTGCTGTTCAATTACGGCGTCTTCCTGACCGATATCGGCGATCTGGCCGCGGCGCGCGTCTGCCTCGAACGGGCGATCACCGTCAAAGCCGACTTCATGCCGCTTTATATCAATCTGGGGCGCATCTATGAGCGGCTGGGCTCGACCGATCTGGCGATCCGGCAATGGAGCGAAGTGACCCGCGCCCTGGCCGACGTCAATGTCAACTCGACCCTGCACAAGATTACCGCGCTGAACCAGACCGCCCGTGTGCTGGAGACGCGCAACCAGGATGACGCGGCCGAGGCCGCCCTGCGCCACAGCATCGAACTGGACCGTGACCAGAACGAGGCCCTGCAGCATTACCTCGCTTTGCGCCAGCGCCAGTGCAAATGGCCGGTGATCGCCCCCTGGGACAAGCAAACCCGCAGCCTGCTGACCAGCAATCTGTCGCCGCTTTCGGTCGCCGTGCACACCGACGATCCGCTGCTGCAGCTGGCGGTGGCCTGGCGCTACAACAAGCAGGAAGTGCCGGTGGCCGCCGCCCATCTCGTGCGCGACCATTGGGCGGCGCGCGAGAAGCCGGGCCGGCTGCGGATCGGCTATCTGTCGTCGGATCTGCGCGCCCACGCCATCGGCTATCTGATGGCCGATCTGTTCGATGTCCATGACCGCGGCGAAGTCGAGATCTTCGCCTATTATTGCGGGATCGACATGGAGGACCCGCTGCAGGCGCGCATCCGCGCCGCGGTGGATCACTGGGTGCCGATCAACGGCATGGACGACGCCACCGCCGCCCGCCGCATCGCCGATGACGGCATCCAGATCCTGGTCGACGTCAATGGCTACACCAAGGATGCCCGCACCAAGATGGTGGCGCTGCGCCCCGCCCCGGTGATCGTCAATTGGCTGGGCTTTCCCGGCAGCATGGCCAGCCCCTATCACCATTATGTGATCGCCGATCCGTGGATCGTGCCGCCCGAGTCCGAGATCTATTATTCGGAAAGCGTGCGCCGCCTGCCCTGCTATCAGCCCAACGACCGCAAGCGGGCGATCGCTCCGCCCCCGACCCGCGCCGAGGCGGGCCTGCCCGACGGCGCGATGGTCTATTGCTGTTTCAACGGAGCGCACAAGATCTCGCGCTTCACCTTCGAGCGCTGGCTGACCATCCTCTCGCGCGTGCCGGACAGCGTGCTGTGGCTGCTGTCGAGCACCGAACCGACCGAACAGCGCCTGCGCGCTTTCGCGCAAAGCCGAGGCATCGCGCCGGAACGGCTGATCTTCGCACCGAAGAAGGCCAATCCCGATCACCTCGCCCGCTATCCGCTGGCCGATCTGTTCCTCGACACGGCTCCTTACGGCGCCCACACCACCGCCTCGGATGCCCTGTGGATGGGCGTGCCGATCCTGACCATGAGCGGACGGTCCTTTGCGTCGCGGGTGTGCGGCAGCCTGGTGCGCTCTGCCGGTTTGCCGGAGCTGGATTGCGCCTCGCCCGGCGAATTCGTCGACCGCGCCGTGGCGATCGGCCGCGACCGCTCGATCGCCAAGTCCTATCGGGAAAGACTGGCGGCCGGACGTGACACCTGCGTGCTGTTCGACACGCCGCTGCTGACCCGCAAGCTGGAAGAACTCTATCGCGGCATGTGGGAAGATTTCCGCGCCGGCAAACTGCCGGCGCCCGATCTGGCCAATCTCGAGACCTATCTGGAGATCGGCTCGGAGGTCGACCACGAGGCCGAGGAAGTGCTGGCGATCAAGGATTACAAGGGCTGGTGGACCGGCAAACTCGCCGCCCACCACGCCCTCCGGCCGATCCCCTACGATAAGAGGCTGTGGCGCAAAAAGCGCTGATGCCCCTTGTTGGTCCGGCACGCGACTGCGTGCCCGCGCTGCCAACAGCATCGATCACACAGTCGGTATAGCTTTGCGCGGTAGCCAAGCCGCCGGAGGCGGCGCCCGGCGCCTGAGGGCTATTTAAAAAGCTCTTTCGATACAGAAATCGATGATGTCGGTCAGGGCGGTCTTGGCCGGACTGTCCGGGAAGATGCCCAGGGCATCGCGCGCGATGGCGCCGTAATGCCGGGCGCGGTTGATCGTGTCGGCCAGGCTGTTGTGCTTTTCCAGCAGCTTCAGGGCGCGGGTCAGGTCGGAACCGTCCTCAGCCTGGTCGAGATCTTCCAAGGTGCGCTTCAGGAAGGCGCGTTCCTCATCGTCGCCGCGGCGGAAGGCCAGGATCACCGGCAGGGTGATCTTGCCCTCGCGGAAATCGTCGCCGATCGCCTTGCCGAGCTTTTCCTGGCGGGCCGAATAATCCAACACGTCGTCGATCAGCTGAAAGGCGATGCCGAGATTGAGGCCATAGCTTTCCAGCGCCTCCTCCTCGACCTTCGGACGGTCGGCCACCACCGCGCCGATACGGCAGGCGGCGGCGAACAGAGCGGCGGTCTTGGCACGGATCACTTCGAGATAGGCGTCTTCGCCGGTGCCGGTGTCATTGGCGGTGATCAGCTGCAGCACCTCGCCCTCGGCGATCACCGAGGAGGCGCGCGACAGGATCTGCAGCACCGCCAGCGAGCCGTCTTCGATCATCAGCTCGAACGAGCGCGAGAACAAAAAGTCGCCGACCAGCACCGACGCCTTATTGCCCCACAGCGCATTGGCGCTGGCCAGGCCGCGGCGCAGGCTGCTGTCATCGACCACGTCGTCATGCAGCAGCGTGGCGGTGTGGATGAATTCGACGCAGGCGGCCAGCTTGATGTGGCGCTCGCCCTCATGGCCGCACAGCTTGGTGGCGGCCAGGGTCAGCATCGGCCGCAGGCGCTTGCCGCCGGCCGCGATGATATGGCCCGCCAATTGCGGAATCAGCGCGACGGGGCTGTGCATGCGGTCGACGATGCAGTGATTGACCTTGTCCAGGTCGGCGCTGACCAGAGCGGTCAGGCCATCGAGAGAGGCCGGCTTCTTGCCTCTTTCCTCTTCCAAGTTAACGACGATTGCCAAATCCAGGACCCACCTTTCAATCCGGGCCGAGCATAAGGTTGCGCATCACCAACGGTCAAGTTTACAACGAGTTCCAGGGGGTTGAGCCATGGACGCGGTTTCCGAGGATCGTCTTTTAGATGGGCGCGTCTTGCTGCGCCAGCCCGAGGACGGCTATCGCGCCGCCATCGATCCCGTTCTGCTGGCCGCCGCCGTCACCGCCGAAGCGGGCGAGACCGTGCTCGATCTGGGCAGCGGCGTCGGCGCCGCCTCGCTGTGCCTGGCCAGCCGGGTGGAAGGGTGCCGTGTCTTCGGGCTGGAAATGCAGCCGCCGCTGGTCGCCCTGGCCCGCCAGAACATCGAGATCAACGGCTTCACCGGCCGCGTCGATGCCATGATCGGCACGCTGCAGGCCCCCCCGCCGCGCCTGGCGCCGGGCAGCTTCCACCATGTGATGACCAACCCGCCCTTCAACGCGCCGGAAGGCACGCCGAGCCCGAGCGCGATCAAGGATGCCGCCAACCGCGAAACCGACGTCGACCTGGCCGCCTGGATGCGCTTCGCCGTCACCATGTTGCGGCCCAAGGGCGTGTTGACCGTGGTGTTCCGCGCCGACCGCCTCGACGCGCTGATGGCCGCCCTGCATGGCAAGGCCGGAGAAATGGTGGTGACGCCGCTCTGGCCCAAGCGCGGACGCCCGGCCAAGCGCATTCTGCTGCGCGCCCGCAAGGGGATCGCGACGCCGCTGACCCTGTCGCCGGGTCTCGTACTGCATGAGGAGGACGGGCGCTACACCCCGCTGGCCGACGATATTCTGCGGCGCGGCCAGGGTCTCAGCTGAGCCGGACCCAGTCCGGGAGTTTCGGCGTGAGAAGGGTTTCGCCGGCGCTCAGCGGGCCGCGCTCCAGACTGTCGAGCCGAATCACCGCCAAGCCCACGCCGCCCTGATGCGAGCGCATCTCGCCGGCTTCCTGACCGTCGAGGGTCAGGATCGTGCCGGGCTCGGGCGCCGCCCCGGCGATCTCGACCGGCACCAGCCGCTTCTTGATCTGGCCGCGATATTTGCTGCGCGCCGTCACCTCCTGGCCCATGAAGCAGCCCTTTTCCCAATCGACGCCGCGCAGCTCGTCGAAGCCGGCTTCGAGCAGGATGGTCTTTTCCGGGATCATGTCGCGGCTGCCGTCCGCCAAACCGAGCCGGATGCGCTGGGCGTCCCATACGGCGAATTCGCTCTGCGGCAGATCGGGCGGAGCCGGCAGCCAGACGCGCTGGCCGGCGGCGGACAGGCGCGGGTCGCTGACCGACAGACCGCCCTCCCACGGCTGGACCGATCCGGCCTCGCGCTCAGGCGCGCCGATCACGGCATAAACCTGCCAATCGTCCTTGGGCGCCAAACTCACTTTGGAGCGCAGGCGAAAGCGCGACAGGCGCTTGATCAGATCATCGCGGCCGGCCGCCTCGATCTCCATCAGCAGCACGCCCTCATGCTCGGCCAGGAAGAAATCGTAGAGATATTTGCCCTGCGGCGTGAGGTAAGCGCCATAGAGCGCGCGGTGGCTCGACGCCTGTTCGACATCGGCGCTGACCAGTCCCTGCAGGAAGGTGCGGCGGTCTTCGCCGGAAATCGCGATGAGGGCGCGATGCGCCAGAGGAATATATGCGGACATGCCCCTGAATCTGGTCGGACAATCGTGATATGACAAGGGTATGCTTGCGGGTAAGCTGCGCTATCGGATAAAAGGACGGCGTCGCCTGCGGCAATTCATTTCGCTCCCCGTCTCTCGGAAATTCGATGCGTATCCTGCAAGCCCTTGCCGGAGCTCAACATGGTGGTGCCGAACGATTCTTCGAACGGCTGGTGCCGGCGCTCGGCGAATCGGGCATTGAGCAGCGGCTGCTGATCCGCAAGGACGAGCGGCGGCATGATCTGCTGACCAAAGCCGGACTGACCGACGTGCAGCAGATGCCGTTCGGCAACCGCTTCGATCTGGTGACGCGCCTCGGCTTTCGCCGCGCCATCCGCGACTTCGCGCCGGACATCGTCTTCACCTGGATGAGCCGCGCCACCAGCATGGCGCCGAAAAGCCCGCTGAGCGGCCATGATTTCAAGCTGGTCGCGCGCCTGGGCGGCTATTACGACCTGAAATATTACCGTGCCTGCGACTATCTGATCGGCGACACCGAGTCGGTGGTCGAGTATCTGGTGCGCGAAGGCTGGCCGGCCGAACGCACCGTCTATCTGCCCAATTTCGCCGACGCGACGCCGGGCAAGGCGCTGAACCGCCATGATTTCTATGTGCCGGACGCGGCGCCGCTGCTGCTGGCGCTGGGACGACTGCATCCCAACAAGGGCTTCGACGTGCTGCTGCAGGCGCTGGCCGAGCTGCCGGAAGCCTATCTGCTGCTGGCCGGCGTCGGGCCCGAGCGCGAGGCGCTGGAAGCGCTGGCCGTTCATGCCGGGGTCAAGCCGCGCGTCCGCTTTCTGGGCTGGCGCGAGGATGTCGCCGACCTGATGTCGACCGCCGATCTGTTCGTCCATCCGGCCCGCCATGAACCCCTCGGCAACGTCATTCTCGAAGCCTGGGCGCATGGCCGCCCGGTGGTCGCCACCGCCTCGGACGGCCCCCGCCTGCTGATCGAGGACGGGGTGACCGGCCTGCTGTCGCCGATCGACGACGCCGCGGCCCTTGCCGGCGCGGTGCGCTCCGCCCTGGCCGATCCCGCCGCCACCGCGCGCATGGCCGCCGCCGGACATGCCCGCTATCGGCGAGACTTCACCAAAGCCGCGGTAGTCGGCCAATACCGCGCCTTCTTCGAGCGGATTCTCGCCTGATGTGCGGCATTGCCGGCGCGATGAGCCGCACGGGCGCCGCGGTCGAAATCGACCTGCTGGAAAAGCTCGGCGCCGCGCAGGCCCATCGCGGTCCGGACGGACGCGGCCATTACCGCCAGGACGCCGTCGGGCTGGCCCATCAGCGCCTGGCCATCATCGACCTGGCCACCGGCGACCAGCCGCTGTTCGGCCCCGACGGGCTGGTGCTGATCGCCAATGGCGAGATCTACAATAATCCCGAGCTACGCGAAGAGCTGGCAGGCGAGCCGTTCAAGACCAAGTCGGACTGCGAGCCGCCGCTGTATCTCTATCGGCGCCACGGCCTCGATTATGTCGACCATTTGCGCGGCATGTACGCCATCGCCCTCTACGATCCGGCAAATAAGCAGCTGGTGCTGAGCCGCGATCCGTTCGGCATCAAGCCGCTCTATTACGCCGAGACCGACAGCCATTTCCTGTTCTCGTCCGAGCCCCAGGCCATTCTCGCCACCGGGCTGGTGGAGCGGCGCGAGATGACCTCGGCGCGCGACGCTTTGGTCAATCTGCAATTCACCACCGGCGCCGAGACGATCTTTGCCGGCATCCACCGCCTGCTGCCCGGCGAGACCATCGTCGTGCGGAACGGCAGGATCGCCGAGCGCCGCCGCCGCGCCGCTTTGCCTGACGGCGCGCCGCTGCCCGGCGGCGAGGATGCGCTGCTCGACGAGCTGGATACGCGTCTGGCGGAATCGGTGACCCTGCATCAGCGCTCGGACGTGCCCTATGGCATGTTCCTGTCGGGCGGCATCGACAGCGCCGCCGTGCTGGCGCTGATGGCGCGGCTGAGCTGCAAGCCGGTGCTGGCCTTCACCGCCTATTTCCCGGGAACCTCGGCGCGCGACGAAACCGACCTGGCCGGCAAACTGGCCCGCGAAGTCGGCGCCGAGCATGTCGAAGTGCCGGTGTCCGAGGAGGATTTCTGGCAGCTGCTGCCGGGCATCGCCGCCTCGATGGACGATCCCGCCGCCGACTATGCCATCCTGCCCACCGCCAAGCTGGCCATGACAGCCCGCCAGTCGGTCAAGGTGGTCCTGTCGGGCGAAGGCGGCGACGAGCTGTTCGCCGGCTATGGACGCTATCGCAGCGTCGACCGCCCCTGGCCTTTCGCCCGGCCGATGCGGCGCAAGGGCATCCTGTCCGAACTCGGCATCCTGCGCGAAGCCAGCGACTGGCGCACAGGCATGCGCGCGGCGGAGGCCGAGGCGCAGAATCATGGCTGGAACCGCCTCCAGCGTGCCCAGGCGGTCGATTGCGCCGACTGGCTGCCCAACGACCTGCTGACCAAGCTCGACCGCTGCCTGATGGCGCACGGCATCGAGGGGCGCGTGCCGTTCCTCGATCCGGTGGTGGCCGAACTGGCCTTCCGCCTTCCTGACAGGCTGAAGCTGGCCGAAGGCCGCGGCAAATATCTGCTGCGCAAATGGCTGAATGACGTCATGCCCTCGGCCGAGCCCTTCTCGCCCAAGCGCGGCTTCACCGTGCCGGTCGCCGATTGGATGGCGCGCAAGCCGGAACTGGGCGCGCTGCTGGCCGCGCAGCCCTCGATCCAGGCGCTGTGCAAGCCAGGCATGGTCGAAAGCCTGTTCCAACGCCTTGATAAGAGGAACGGATTCGCCGCCTGGACGCTTCTGTTCTATGCTTTGTGGCACCACCGCCATATCCAGAACCGCCCGGTCGAGGGCGGCATCTTCGACGTCCTTTCCCAAAGGGAGTGAACCCATGTCCGATATCGATCTTCTGCTCAAGGGCGGCCGCGCCGTCACGCCGGCCGGCATCGTCGAGGCCAATATCGGCATCAAGGACGGCAAGATCGTCGATATCGGCGCGGTGGACTTCAAGGCGGCGGAGATATTCGATGCCAGCGGGCTCGTGGTGCTGCCCGGCGTCATCGACAGCCAGGTGCATCTGCGCGAACCCGGCCTCGAACATAAGGAAGACCTCGCCACCGGCACCGCTGCCGCGGCGATGGGCGGCGTCACCGCCGTGTGCGAGATGCCCAACACCAAACCGTCGACCACCACCGCCCAGGCCATGGCCGACAAGTTCGCCCGCGCCAAGGGGCGCGCCTGGGTCGACCATGCCTTCTTCATGGGCGGCGCGCCGGAGAATGCCGACCAGCTGGCCGAGCTGGAGCGTCTGCCGGGCGTGTGCGGCGTCAAGATTTTCATGGGCAGCTCGACCGGCAATCTGCTGGTCGACGACGAGACCATTCTCAAACGCGCCTTCGCCTCGGGCCACCGCCGCATCGCCATCCATGCCGAGGACGAGGCGCGCCTGAAGGAACGCCGTCATCTGGTCGAGGGCGGCGCGCACCCGAAGATGCATCCGGAATGGCGCGACGCCCAAACCGCCATCATCGCCACCCAGCGCGTGCTGCGCCTGGCGCGCGAGGCCAATCGCCCGATCCATGTGCTGCACATCACCACCGCCGACGAGATCCGCATCCTGGCCGCGCACAAGGACATCGCCACCGTCGAGACGACGCCGCAGCATCTGACCCTGTCCGGCCCGGAATGCTATGAGCGCCTGGGCACGCTGGCGCAGATGAACCCGCCGATCCGCAGCGAGGAGCATCGCCAGGGCTTGTGGCGTGGCGTCGAGCTGGGCATCGTCGACGTGATCGGCTCGGATCACGCGCCGCATACTTTGGAAGAGAAGGCCAAGCCCTATCCCGACAGCCCCTCGGGCATGACGGGCGTGCAGACCCTGGTGCCGATCATGCTCGACCATGTGGCGGCCGGCCGGCTGACGCTGGAGCGCTTCGTCGATCTGACCTCGGCGGGCCCGGCGCGGATTTACGGCATGAAGAACAAAGGACGGATCGCGGTGGGCTATGACGCCGATTTCACCGTGGTGGACCTGAAGGCCCAGCGCAAGATCACCAACCAGTGGATCGTCAGCAAGTGCGGCTGGACGCCCTTCGACGGCATGAAGGTCACCGGCTGGCCGATCGCCACGATCATTCGCGGCAATGTCGTGATGCGCGAGGATACCCTGCTGGGCGATCCCCTCGGCGCTCCGCTCCGTTTTATCTGATCAGTGGATCGCGGTGGAAGGCATCGGGCGGCTGGCGCGGCGCGCCTGGCCTGACGTCTCCATGCCCTCCACCCGGACCGAATGGATGACGCCGTCGATGTGGCGCGACCAATAGGTCAGGAAGCGGCGCAGTTCCGGATAATCCGGCGCCAAATCATAATCCTGCCACGTCAGGCTGCGCAGTTCCTCGGGATTGTCGAAGCTGTGATAGAAGATCTCGACCGTGGTGAGCCGGTAATCTTCCCGCGCATAGTCGTGGTGATGCATCGCCGTCATGAGAGCCTCCCGCTCCTGGTACTTCGACTTATCCACAGCAAGCGCCGTGCCAAATGAAAAAAGGCCGGAAACCCTTCGGTTTCCGGCCAATCATCACTCTGTTCCTAGGCAGAAACTGCCATTGGCTCAGCCAGCGTAGGAAGAACCCCACCAGTAGACCCAGAGGAACAGGAAGATCCAGACCACGTCCACGAAGTGCCAGTACCAGGCGGCCGCTTCGAAGCCGACATGCTGCTCGGGCGTGAAATCGCCGCGGAACGAGCGGAACAGGCAAACCAGCAGGAACACGCTGCCGCAGAAGACGTGGAAACCGTGGAAGCCGGTGGCGAGATAGAACACCGACGGATAGATGCCATCCTTGAAGGCGAAGGTCGCTTCGCCATATTCGTGCGCCTGGCAGGCCAGGAAGGTAAAGCCCAGGGCGACGGTGACGATCAGGCCGAGGATCAGCTGGCCGCGCTTGCCATGCTTGAGCGCATGGTGCGCCCAGGTCAGGGTGAAGCCGGAGGTCAGCAGGATGATGGTGTTGACGAAGGGCAGGCCCCACGCATCCATCGGCTTGATGTTGGCCGGCGGCCACTGGGTGATCTGCGGGCTGACATGCAGGCCGTTATGGAAGAACGCCCAGAAGAAGGCGACGAAGAACATCACTTCGGAAGCGATGAACATGCCCATGCCTAGGCGCAGGCCGTGACGCACCACCGGAGTGTGCACCTTCTCGACCTGGGCTTCCTTGACGACGTCGCGCCACCACAGAATCATGGTCAGAACGACCAGAGCCAGGCCGGTGAACAGGATCTCCTTGCCGCCGCCGGCCCACCAGTGCACGGCGCCGAAGGCGGTCACGAAGGCCGAGCCGGCACCCATCAGGGGCCACGGGCTCGGATTGACCAGATGATAAGGATGGGCGGGTTTGCCTTGGCTCATGATGCTCCCTCGTTGCCTTTTGGCGTTCTGAAGAATGAGTAGGACAGCGTAATGGTGGTGACGTCCGAGGTATTGGGATCGGTCGCGATCGCCGGATCGATGAAGAACTGCACCGGCATCTCGACTTTCTGGCCCGCCGCCAGCGTCTGCTCGGAGAAGCAGAAGCACTGGATCTTGTTGACGTACTGACCGGCCTTGGCCGGGGTGACGTTGAAGGCGGCGGTTCCCGTGATGGTCTCGGAGCCCTGATTCTCGGCCGTGAAGGTGGCGATGTTGGGTTCGCCCAGATGGATGGTCATCGAGCCCTGGTTCGGCACGAACCGCCAAGGCAGGCCCTTGGCGGTGTTGGTGTCGAAGCGGATCTGGATGGTTCCGGTCTGGGCCTGGCCCTCCGGCGCCGCCGATGCGACGCGCGGAGTGCCCCCGAGCCCGGTCGCCTTGCAGAACAGGGTGTAGAGCGGCACGCTGGCAACCACCAGCCCGACCATGACCGCCAGGGCGGCGAACGCCGCGACCAGGGTTTTGGTCTTGCCGCTCATCACGCCTTACTCCGCCGGATGACCGTGGGCGACATCGTCACCGATGACGGGCAGTTCCTCGAAGGTGTGGAACGGCGGCGGAGACGGAACGGTCCATTCCAGCGTCGTGGCACCGACGCCCCACGGATTGGCCGCGGCGCTCGGCTTGCGGCTGAGGGCGTAGATCACGATGAACAGGAACAGCACCGCGCCGCCGAAGCCGATGAAGGCGCCGATCGACGAGATCATGTTCCAGCCGGCGAAGGCTTCCGGATAGTCCGGAATACGGCGCGGCATGCCCTGCAGGCCCAGGAAGTGCTGGGGGAAGAAGGTCATGTTGGCGCCGATGAACATGATCCAGAAATGCAGCTTGGCCAGCCCTTCCGGGATCTCCTTGCCGGTCATCTTGGGGAACCAGTAGTAGAACGCCGCGAACATGGCGAACACCGCTCCCAGCGAGAGCACATAGTGGAAGTGCGCGATGACGTAGTAGGTGTCGTGCAGCGAGACGTCGACGCCGGCATTGGCCAGCACCACGCCGGTCACGCCGCCCATGGTGAACAGGGCGATGAAGCCCAGCGCCCACAGCATCGGGCTCTTGAACTCGATCGAGCCGCCCCACATGGTGGCCAGCCACGAGAAGATCTTGATGCCGGTCGGCACCGCGATGACCATGGTGGCGGCCACGAAATAGGCGCGGGTATTGACCGCGAGGCCGGTGGTGAACATGTGGTGCGCCCACACGACGAAGCCGACCACGCCGATCGAGACCATGGCGTAGGCCATGCCCAGATAGCCGAACACCGGCTTCTTCGAGAAGGTCGCGACGATCTGGCTGATGATGCCGAAGGCCGGCAGGATCATGATGTACACTTCGGGGTGGCCGAAGAACCAGAACAGGTGCTGGTACAGCAGCGGGTCGCCGCCGCCGGCCGGGTCGAAGAAGGTGGTGCCGAAATTGCGGTCGGTCAGCAGCATGGTCAGCGCGCCGGCGAGAACCGGAACGGCCAGCAGCAGAAGGATCGCGGTCACCAACATCGCCCACACGAACAGCGGCATGCGGTGCAGGGTCATGCCCGGCGCGCGCATATTGAGGATGGTGGTGATGAAGTTGATGGCGCCCAGGATCGACGAGATACCGGCCAGGTGCAGCGCCAGAATGGCGTAGTCGACCGACGGGCCGGGATGGCCGGTGGTGGACAGCGGCGGATACAGCGTCCAGCCGGTGCCGGCGCCGGTGCCGGTCACCGCCGACAGGGTCAGCAGGGCGAAGGCCGGAACCAGCAGCCAGAAGCTGATATTGTTCATGCGCGGGAAGGCCATGTCCGGGGCGCCGATCATCAGCGGCACGAACCAGTTGCCGAACCCGCCGATCAGGCCGGGCATGACGGTGAAGAACACCATCACCAAAGCGTGGGCGGAGACGACCGAGTTGTACAGCTGCCAGTCGCCGCCGAAGGTGGTGCCGCCCGGATGCATCAGCTGCATGCGGATCATCACCGACGCGGCGCCGCCGATCAGGCCGGCGAGAACCGAGAAGATGATGTAGAGCGTGCCGATGTCCTTGTGGTTGGTCGAGAACAGCCAGCGGGCGACGAAACCCGGAGTGCCATGATCGTGATGATCGTGGCTGTGGTCATGGCCGTGGGATGCAGCGGTCATATCGTATATCCCTCAATCAGTGGCCGGCCGAAGCCAGCTGCGAAGTTGCGGCGGAGGACGACTTCTGGGCGTTCTGCGCCACCCAGGCGTCGAAATCTTCCTTCGACACCGCCTCGATCTGGATCGGCATGAAGCCGTGGTTGATGCCGCACAGCTGCGAGCACTGGCCGTAATAGGTGCCGGCGCGTTCGGCCTTGAACCAGGTTTCGTTCAGGCGGCCCGGCACGGCGTCGATCTTGACGCCGAAGGCGGGCACGGACCAGCTGTGGATCACGTCGTCGGCGGTCGCCTGGACGCGCACCACGGCGCCGACCGGAACGACCACATGCTGGTCGGTGGTCAGCAGGCGCGGCTGGCCGGCCTCGAGGCTGTCATCCTGCACCAGGTTCGAGTCGAAGCTGATGTTCTGGTCCGGGTAGGAGTAGGACCAGTACCACTGATGGCCGGTCACCTTCAGGGTGTAGTCGGCGTTCTCGGCGCGGTCCATCGCGTAGAGCAGCTTGAACGAGGGGAAGGCGATCGCCACCAGGATCAGCACCGGCACCAGGGTCCAGACGACCTCGAGCACGGTGTTGTGCGACCATTGCTGGGCCACCGGGTGCCGCGAATGATGGAAGCGCACCATGATGATGCCCATGATCGCGAACACGAACACGGTGATCGCTATGATGATCGCCGTGATGGTGCCGTGCAGTTCGACGATCTGGTGCATGGTCGGCGAAGCCGGGTCCTGCGTCCAGAGGCCCCAGGCCTTGGGCTGGTCGGCGAACGCCTGATGCGCGCCGGCGCCGAGCGCCAGAATGAGGGCTGAAAGATATTTGAAAAGTCTGGTCATTGGCTCCCCGCAAGGCTCTTGAGCGACGCTGAACAAGACACGAGCGGTGCAACCAGACGTTCCGAGACGTCAAAATGAACAGTTATTCGGAACTTCAAGGCCATGAAGCACCACTCCCCTATTTTGACTGGTGCTCAGATCGGCTCGGAAGTTCGCCCCTATGGACACGACTTCGAACGTCGGAACCGGACCACCAGACCGCCTGTATAATTATGACCGGTGAGGCGGCGGCACCTCCCGGATATTGGGCAGTTTAAGGGCGCAAGGCCCGCAGTCAACTAAAGAACTTAGAAATGACACAATTTTAGACCGCCCGGTTTGAATTCCGGATCAACCCAAGCGGGATGTGGGGCACCCGGTCAGCGGCGTTTCTTTGGTGTCGGCAGGTCGACCATGACGCCGAGCTTTTTCTCGATTTCGGACAGGCTCTGAAGATCGGTTTCGGTCTTGGCGACCAGTTCGGGCACACGATCGCCCAGCCGCTCGGGACCGCCGAGCACCTTGAGATTGGCCATCAGATTGGCGAAGGCGACGTCGAGCTTGCCGGCCAGGCCGAGCGGATAATCGCGCTCGCGCAGCACTTCCTCGGCGCGCTTGTCGATCTTTTCCAGCTTTTCGACCATCAGCTTGGCGCTCATCGCCATCAGCCGGTTCTTGAGATCGTCGAGTTCGCCCTTGAGGCGTTCCTGCAACTGCCCCGAAGTGTTGTTCTCAAGCTGATAGAGCGCCAGCGACATCAGATTGCACAGGCGTTCGGAGGCGTGCAGCAGGGCATGCTTGGCATCGACCCGCTGCGGCTGGGGACGCCAGGTTTCGCGCAGGATTTCGGCCAGGGCCTGGATCTCGCCATAGACTTCGCGGGTCGCGGTCACGGTCGCCATGGCCTGGCGTTCTTCCGCCGTCGTTGGCGCCATCGCCGCACGCTGCTCCACCATCCCCATTCCCTCGTCAACTACCCCACACTAATATCTACCCGATCCTCATGCCCGAAGCACAGCGCTGTTTGTTCCGGAGCCGCCGTCTTTCATGTTCACCCTGTCGCCGCTAGAGACCGAAGCCCTGCGCCTCAGCCTGCTGGTTTCGGTAACCGCTGTCGCCGGCTCGCTGCCTTTCGGCATCGCCATCGCCTGGCTGCTGGCGCGGGCGCGCTTCCCCGGCAAGACTTTACTGGACGGCATCGTGCATCTGCCGCTGGTGCTGCCGCCGGTCGCGGTCGGCTATCTGCTGCTGGTCACCATGGGGCGGCATGGGCTGATCGGCGGTTGGCTGCATGATGTTTTCGGCATCACCTTCGCCTTCAACTGGAAAGGCGCCGCGCTGGCCTCGGCGGTCATCTCCTTCCCGCTGCTGGTGCGCGCGGTACGGCTGTCGATCGAGCAGGTCGACCGCGGCGTGGAAGCGGCGGCCGCCACGCTGGGCGCCGGCCCCTGGGCGGTATTCTTCACCGTAACCCTGCCGCTGGCCCTGCCCGGCATAGCCGCCGGCATCATCCTGGCCTTCGCGCGCTCGCTGTCGGAATTCGGCGCCACCATCACCTTCGTCGCCTCCATCCCGGGCGAGACCCGCACCTTGCCGGTCGCGCTGTTCGCCGTGACGCAGAGCGCCGGCGGCGATGCCGAAGCGCTGCGCCTGTGCATCCTGTCGGTGGCCCTGGCCCTGCTGACCCTGCTCATCGCCGACCGCCTCGCCAATCGGCTGGAGCGGCGCATGAAGGGACAGCCACATGCTTGATATCTCACTCCAAAAGCGCCAAGGCGATTTCATTTTAGACCTTTCCTTCCGCGCCGCCGGCCCCGAGGTCACGGCATTGTTCGGCCGTTCCGGTTCCGGCAAAAGCAGCCTGGTACGCCTGCTGGCCGGCCTCGACCGCCCCGATGCCGGCCACATCCGCCTGAACGGCGCCACGCTGTTCGACTCCGGCGCCGGTACCGATCTGCCAGCCCATAACCGCCGAATCGGACTGGTGTTCCAGGACAGCCGGCTGCTGCCCCATTACAGCGTGCGCGGCAACCTGCTCTATGGCTTCAAGCGGACGCCGGAGTCCGACCGCTTCGTCACCCTGGACGAAGTGGCCGGGCTGCTGGGGCTGGAAAAATTGCTCGACCGCCGGGTCGGCGCGCTGTCCGGCGGCGAGAAGCAGCGCGTCGCCATCGGCCGGGCGCTGCTGGCCAGCCCGCGCCTGCTGCTGATGGACGAGCCGCTGGCCGCCCTCGACGGCGCCCGCAAGGCGGAACTGCTGGATTACATCGCCCGGCTGGCGGCCCATTTCCGCCTGCCGATCCTCTATGTCAGCCACGCGCCGGAAGAGATTCTGCGCGTCGCCGGCCGGATGGTGCTGATCGACGATGGCCGGGTCCTGGCCGAGGGACCGGTCGAACAGGTGATGAGCCGCGCCGATTTCGCCGCCGCCGCCGGCAGCCGGACGCTGGTCACCATCCTGACCGCCGTGGTCGAGGGGCATGATTCCGCCCGCCAGACCAGCCGCCTGGCCTGGGATGGACGCCATATCGACGTGCCGCGCCTCGATCTGGCGGCGGGCAGCACAGTGCGGGCCCGCATTCCGGCCGATCACGTGATCCTGTCGCTGGGGCCGGTCGAAGGCCTGTCGGTGCGCAATCAGGTGCCGGGCCGGGTGCTGTCGCTGACTCCGGCGGGACCGCTGATGGATGTGGCGGTGGATGTCGGCGTGCCCCTGCATGCCGAACTGACGCCCGACGCCTGCCGCGAACTCGGGCTGGAGCCGGGCAAGGCGGTGACGGCGCTGATCAAGAGCGCCGCCATCGATGCGGCGGAAGTTTCCCTACGGCCGGATGATATTTCAGCGGGGTAGCCTCCCTCCGGTCCATTCCACACGTCGGCTATGCCGACGTGTGGAACCTTGGGACCTACGCCCCCGCACCCTCGGGGTCGTTCGCTACGCTCCTCCGAGCGCGCCCAGTCTATTGGCCTTTTTTTGAAGCGGCGCGCTCCAACAGGGGCTCAACCACCGAGGCCAGCTTCTGTTCGCCGATCCCCTCGCCATTGTCGGGCATCAACACCGCGGCGACCGTGCCCTTGGCGTCGATGACATAGGTCACCGGCAAGGCGTTGGGAGTCGGGAAACCATTGGATTGAGCGTCGCGCGTCACGGCGATCGGATAGCTCACCGTGCCCGCCGCCTGCTTCACCTTGGGCAGGGCCGCCGGCGTATCGATGCTGAGGCCGATCATGTCCAGGCCTTCGCCGTGATGCGCCTTGTAGAAGGCGTCGAACACCGGCATTTCGGCGCGGCAGGGCACGCACCAGGTCGCCCAGAAATTGACCACCACCACGCGGCCGCGCTGGGCGGACAGGTCGAAGACGGGTCCGGCGAGGGTCGGCACCGACAGGGCCGGAGCCTGATCCACCGCGCCGGCGGCGCCGGCCAGCAGCAGCGCGCCTGCGCTCAAAATCGCCCAAAACCGCCGCATCACCCGCTCCTTTTCATTAATTCCGCCCTGCATGTGGCCAAAGCGGCTGGGAAGATCAAGGGGATCGACTATATAAGGGGGCATGTCCGCATCAAACACGCCCCCGGTCGCCCCCCTCGCCGTCCTCCGCAGGCTCTCGCCTTTCCTGCGCCCCTATCGCCGCCGCCTGGCCGGCGCCACCGTCGCCCTGGTGGTGTCGTCGCTGACCGTGCTGCTGCTCGGCCAGGGATTGCGTCACATCGTCGATCAGGGCCTGCAGCAGCGCGATGCCACCTTGCTCAACCGGGCGGTGCTGGGCTTCATCGTCGTTTCCGCCATCCTCGCTTTCGCCACCGCCGCGCGCTTCTATCTGGTGTCCTGGATCGGCGAGCGGGTGGTGGCCGATCTGCGCTCCGCCGTGTTCGGCCGGGTGATTTCCCTGTCGCCGGCTTATTTCGAGACCACCAAGACCGGGGAAGTATTGTCGCGGCTGACCACCGACACCGAGCTTCTGCAAACGGTGATCGGCTCATCCCTGTCGATGGCGCTGCGCAACATCCTCACCATGCTGGGCGCGCTGGTGATGCTGGCGGTGACCAGCCTGAAGCTGACCCTGCTGGTGCTGATCGTGGTGCCGGCGGTGGTGGTGCCGATCGTGCTGTTCGGGCGGCGGGTGCGCAAATTGTCGCGCAAGAGCCAGGACCGGGTCGCCGACGTCGCCGCCTTCGCGGAAGAGGCCATCAACGCCATCCGCACCACCCAGGCCTATACGCACGAGCCGATCGACCGCAAGAATTTTACCGCCATCGTCGGCGAGACCTTCAATGCGGCGCGGTTCCGCATCCGCACCCGCGCTTTGCTGACCGCCATCGTCATCATGCTGACCTTCAGCGCGGTCGCGGTGGTGCTGTGGGTCGGCGGCTATGACGTGATCGCCGGACGCATGACCGGCGGCGAATTGTCGGCCTTCGTGTTCTACGCCATCCTGACCGCCGTCTCGGTCGGCACCCTGTCCGAGGTGATCGGCGACGTGCAGCGCGCCGCCGGCGCCGCCGAGCGTCTGCTGGAACTGCTGGCCACCCGCTCCGACATCGAGGCGCCCGCCGCACCCAAGGCGATCCCCGTCCCCGCGTCGGGCCGGGTCGAGTTCGACGGCGTCACCTTCCATTATCCGGCCCGGCCCGACAAACCGTCGCTGCACGGTTTCACCCTGGCGGTAGCGCCGGGCGAGACCGTCGCGCTGGTCGGCCCCTCGGGCGCCGGCAAGAGCACGGTTTTGCAGCTGCTGCTGCGCTTCTACGACCCCGAGCAGGGCGCCATCCGCTTCGACGGCGTCGATCTGAAGGACGCCGATCCGGCCGATGTGCGCCGGCAGATCGGACTGGTGGCCCAGGACCCGGTGATCTTCGCCGCGTCGGCCTGGGACAATATCCGCTATGGCCGCCCCGAAGCGTCGGACGAGGAAGTGCGCGAAGCCGCGCGCGCCGCCAATGCGCTGGAATTCCTCGACGCCCTGCCCGAAGGTTTCGGCACGTTCCTGGGCGAAAAGGGCGTACGCCTGTCGGGCGGCCAGCGCCAGCGCCTGGCGATCGCCCGTGCCATCCTGCGCAACCCGCCGGTGCTGCTGCTCGACGAGGCGACCTCCGCCCTCGACGCCGAGTCCGAACGCGCGGTGCAGGCGGCGCTCGAGGTCCTGTCGGAAAGCCGCACGACGCTGGTGATCGCCCATCGGCTCGCCACCGTGAAGAAGGCCGACCGCATCGTCGTCATCGAAGACGGCCGCATCGTGGCCGAGGGCAAGCATGACGATTTGATCCGCGAAGGCGGCCTCTATGCCCGTCTGGCGGCATTGCAATTCACCGATGGTGTGGAGAGCGCGGCATGAAGCGGAAACTCGCCTTCGTGACACTCCTTCTCGCGGCTCCCGCCCTGGCCGAGCCGCCGGAAGCGGCGCTGGTCGGCGCGCTGGGCGTGCAGATCGAGAAGCCGGCCGGCGACAATGTGCATTTCTCGCAGGGCTCCGGGGTCTATCTCAGCAATGGCCTGATCCTGACGGCGGCGCATGTGGTCAAGGTCAATCCGGCCGATCCGGTCACCAATGTCGTCCTCGATGGCTGGAAGACCGACGCCAAACTGGCCGCAATCGGCCAGGCCGCCGTCGATCTGGCGCTCTTGCAGGTCGCGCCCAACGACATCTCCCGTCAGCGCCGCGACATGAAGCCGCTGGACATCTGCACCGCGGGAACCACCCCCAATCAGCCGGTCATCGTCGCGGCACAAGGCGCCATCACCCTGTCCAAAACGGTCGGCGTGCCGGTCAAATCACTTGCCCTCAACGGCGACTGGACCGACATCCTCGCCACCGGCTATGGCCACGGCGCCTCGGGCGGCGGCGTGTTCGACGCCGTCAGGGGCTGCCTGGCCGGCATCATCATCATCGAGGCGACCGCGCCGGGCATCGAACTCACCCAGTTCGTGCCGGCCCCGGAGATCGCCATGTTCCTGGCCGGCCGGCGCTAGAACCCAGAAACCGGCGTCAGCTATGTTTCGTAAATGCGAAAAATTAGCTGCTTTCAATCAAATCGTGCGAATTCAATCCAATCCGGTGTAGATTGATATCCCTATAACTAAGCCCATAACATACTGACTTGTCTGGAAAACCCAGTTCGAGAGGGGCAAACTGGCGATGGGGCAATCTTCGTCATCAGGGGATGCGGCGCGAATAGGCCGCTATCTGGCACGATATTACGGTCCCGACGATCATGGCTTGCTGAGCACCAGCGCCACAGCCAAGTCGGAGCTGTCGCTGTTCCGCAAACGATCGAATGCGCCCGTGTTCGGTCATGTCCAGGCGCCGGCCACCGAAGGCGGCTTCCTGGTCATCGTCGCCCTGTCCGGCTATCAGGAGAGGCTGTCGGAACGCGGGCGCTTGTCCGACCCGCTGTTCCACGCCGCGGATACCCTGCGCGTGCGCGACTTGGCGCGGGATTTCGCCACCTATCTGTGCGGCCCCTTCGACTTCCTGTTCCTGTATGTCACCCAGCAGGCGCTCGATGCCGTTGCCGAAGAGACCGGGGCGCGGCGCGTCGACTGCCTGCGCTGCACGCCGGGAACCGCCGACCCGGTCGCCACCAGCCTGGCCCGGGCCCTGTTGCCGGCGCTGACCCAGCCCGAGTTGGCGCAGCCCTTGTTCGTCGATCAGGTCGCTCTCGCCCTTAACACCCATCTGGCGCAGAGCTATGGCGGGCTTCATATCCCCTCGGCGCGCGGCTGCGGCCGGCTGTCGCGCCGTCAGGAAGAACGCGCCAAGGAAATCCTCCAGGTCAGCGCCGGGGTCGACCTCTCGATCGCCGAAGTGGCCGCCGAATGCGGCCTGTCGCGCAGCTATTTCATCAAGGCGTTCAAGGAAACCACCGGCAAGACGCCGCATAAATGGCATCTCAACCATCGCATCGAGCGGGTCAAGGAGCTGCTGGCCGGCGACGACATGCCGATCGCCGAGATCGCGGTGATCTGCGGCTTCGCCGACCAGAGCCATCTGACCCGCGTCTTCACCAGCACGATCGGCATGCCGCCGGGCGCCTGGCGGCGCGAATACCGGGCGTAACGCCCGGCTCACTCGTAGCGCAGCACCGCGGCCGGGCTCTTGGCCGACGCCACCGCGATGCGCCAGCCGACCGCCAGCCAGGCTACCGCGATGGTGGCAGCCAGGCTGATGACGAACGGCCAGGGCCCCAAAGCGGCATGGCCGGTGAACAGCGACAGATAGATCTGCCCGGCGATATAGGCGAGCGGCCAGGAGGCCAGCGAGGCGATCAGCACCGGCTTGGTGAGGTCCCAGGCCAACAGCCGCAGGATGACGAAATGGTCCGCGCCGAGGATCTTGCGGATGCCGATCTCTTCCGTCCGGCTGTTGGTGGTGTGGATCGCCATGCCGGCCAGGCCGAGCAGCGCGATGACCACCGCGAACAAGGCCAGCCCGCTCAGCGCGGCCACCAGCGTGTTGAGCATCGAGGCGGATTGGTTGAACATCTCGTCGCTGAAATGATGGTGCCAGTCGATCTGCGGCGAGAGCTTGACCAGCGCGCGGTCGATCGCGGCCAAGGTATCCGATCCGGCGCCGGGCGCCAGGCGGATGACGGGGATCGAGCCATGGGCCGGCATCAGGGTATAGACGGTGCCCGAAGCCCCATTGGCCAGAATGGTCTGCGGCTGGTTCTCGATGACGCCGATGATCTGCACGGGGGCGGAGCCGCCGGTCAGCGTGAGATGCCAGACATTTTGTCCGACCGCCTGCTCGGGCGTCCATCCGAAGGATTCGGCGAAATCCCGGTCGACCACCACATTGTAGGATACCGTCGGAACATCGTCGTCCGGCTTGAGGTCGCCACCCCGGTCCAGGGCGAATTCCCGCCCGGCCAGCAGATGGCTGCCCAGCACCGAGAAATAGTCGACGGTTATCTCCATATCCGTGCCCTTGTGGGCCTGGCCTTTGACATCGGCCTCCTTGAAATAGCGCCTTTGCGCGCTGCCCAGGGTCCAGAGCGGCAGATTCACCCCCGCCACCGCCTGTACGCCGGGAATATCGCGCACAGCGTTGCGAACGTCCTGCGACGTGACCGCCTCCTTGTCCAGCGCGGTGTCGATCGCCAGCAGCGAGGTTCCGTTCGCCTGCAGGGCCTGGCGATGCATCACAATGTTCTGCAGGGCGACGACGCCGACCATGACCAGCAGGAAACTGGCGCCCAGGAACTGCAGCCCGACCAGCACCGAGGCGAGGCGCGACCGCGCCTGGCGCACCTTGCCGCCCAGGGTCGCCGCCATCGCCTTGGGGCCGGATAGCAGCCACGCCGGATAGAGACCGCCCAGCAGGGTCGCCGAGGCGACGCCCGTCAGCAGCAGCAGCCAGAAAGCCGGACGATGAAACAGCTGGCGGTAGAGATCGATGTCGGTCAGCCTGAAGAACGGGCCGGCGACCAGCGCCAGGATCAGCAGGACCAGCGCCATGGCGGTGACGGTCAGGATCAGGCTTTCGGTCAGATATTGCGTCAGCAAATCGAGCCGGCCGGCGCCCAGCACCTTCTTCATGCCGCTTTCCGGCAGCCGGCCGATCGCCTTGGCCGCGGCGAGGTTGGCGTAATTGAGACTGGCGACGAGCAGCACCAGCGCGCCGAGACCGAGCAGCAGCGACGGAATCGAGAGCCCGGTCGCTTTGGCACCCAACAGACCGTCCAAGGCGACTTTCTGCATGTCGGCCAGCGGCACCAGGCCGAACTCGTAGGTCCGTTTCAGGCGCTGCACATGACGCGCCCCGAAATCGCCCAGCTTGGCCCGCAGCCCATCCGGCGACACGCCTTCGGGCAGCAGGACCAGCACGAAGCCGTCGGCGCCATCCCAAGCATCCGGCTCGGGGGCCAGCGGCGCCACCAGATCGCCCACGTCGCGGCTGACGAACAGATCAAACCGGGCATAGCTCGTCGAATGGAACAGGGACGGCGCCGCCACCGGCGCCAAAACGCCGGTAACGGTGACATCCACGCCGGAAATGCGCAGAGGCCGCCCGATCGGATTGCCGGCGCCGAACAGGCTCTCTGCCGTCTCGGCCGTCAAAATCGCGCTGCGCGGCTGCGAGAACGCTTTTTCCGGATCGCCATAGCGCAGCGGCAGCTTGACGACGCGGGTGAAGGCGTCGTCGAAAAATTGCGGCGACAGCATATGCGCCTTGCCCGCGGCGATGACCTGGGAGGGCTGGGCGAAATGCACCAGCGTGACCGCTTCGATCCCCGCGGAATAGTCGGCCTCGACATATTTGGCCACCACGCCGGCGGTGTAGGGCACGACGGGCGACAGGAGGACCCCGTCGGAGCTGGTGATCTTCTGGCTGACCGCATAGATGCGATCGGCATTCGGCAGAACCGCGTCGTTGCTGCGCAGAAACAAAGCGGTCGCCGCCGCCAGCGCGAAGGTGACCAGCCCGAGCGACAGGGCCAGCAAATTGAGGAGCGTGGTCAGAGGATCGGCGGCCAGGGCCCGCCAAGTCCAAACCAGATAATGCCGCAGCATGGTCCCCTCCCCTTTTACAGCGCGAATTCTTTTTCCGGCACCACCTGGCCGTCGAGCACCGTGATGATGCGCTTGGCCTGGGCGCCGTGGCTGGGCGAGTGGGTGACCATGACGATGGTGGTGCCCTGCTCGTTGAGCGTGGTCAGCATTTCCATCACCTCCTCGCCGTTCTTGCTGTCGAGATTGCCGGTCGGTTCGTCGGCGAGGATCAGCTTGGGATCGCCGACCACGGCGCGGGCGACGGCGACGCGCTGCTGCTGACCGCCCGACAGCTGCGACGGCTTGTGCCGGGCCCGGTGCTGCAGCCCGACCAGTTCCAGCGCCTCGCGCACCCTGCTTTTGCGCTCGGCCTTGGGCATGGCGCGGTACAGCAGCGGCAGCTCGATATTCTCTTCGACGGACAGGTCGCCGATCAGATTGAAGCTCTGGAAGACGAAGCCGATATGGCGCTTGCGGAACTGCACCAGCTGGCGCTCCGGCAGGTTGGAGACGTCTTCGCCGGCGAATTCATAGCGTCCGCCCGTCGGCCTATCCACCAGGCCCAGCACATTGAGCAGGGTCGATTTGCCGCAGCCCGACGGCCCCATGATCGCGACGAACTCGCCCTCGCCGATGGTCAGGGACACGCCGCCCAGGGCACGCGTCTCGATATCGTCGGTACGGTAGGTCTTCTCGATGTTGGACAGCTTGATCATGGGTTCGATCCCCCGGTGATGTCTAAAGTGTCGAGATCGCGGAAATCCGCGGTACTGGAAATGACGACCCGCTCTCCCGCCATCAGGCCGGAGAGAATTTCGACCGATTGGGGCGTGTGCCGCCCGAGCGAGACCGTGCGCTTGTCGGCCCGCTGCCCGCCGGGCGCCACCACGAATACCCAGCGCCCGCCGGTATCATCGTAGAAAGGCCCGTTCTCGACCACCAGCCCATGGCTGGGCTCGCCGATTTCGAGGCGCATCTGCACGCTCTGCCCACGCCGCAGCGAGGCGGGCGGGTTGGCCTGGAAGCGCAGATCGACCGAGAATTGCCGGTTCTTGACCTCGGGATGGATCTTGAAGACCGCCAGGCGCCAGGCCCTTCCTTCGATATCGGCCTCGGCCTCCTGCCCGGTGACGATGCGGCCGAGATAGAATTCGTCGACCGGGGCGCTGACCTTGAAGGCGCCCTCGCGGTCGATCTGCCCGATATGCTGGCCCGGACTTTTCGACGAGCCGATCTCGGCGTCCAGGGTGGTCAGCTGGCCGTCGATCGGCGCCCGCACCACCAGGTCTTCGAGATTGTGCTGGGCGATACGGTGATTGCGCTCCAGCTGGGCCAGCGCATCGTTCAATTGCCGCGTCTGGTCGGCCTGGGCGCGCAGATCGAGGGCGCGCGCCTCGGCGATGGCGGCCCGCTCTTCCCGATAGCGCTTCAACGTCGATTCCTCGTCCTCGAAATCGGCGCGCTTGACGAAACCGTCGGCCAGCAGCGGGCGCAGCCGCGCCAGGCGGCGCTCGGAATCGATGATGGCGGCATCCATGGTGGTCAGATCGCGCTGATGCTGAAGGCGGGAATCCTGCATCTGCAGCCCGACGCTGGACAGCTGGAACAGGCTTTCCGCCAGTTGGGCCTCCTGCGCCGTCACCTGCAGTTCCAGCGCGGTATTGCGAAAGCGGACCAGCGGCTCGCCCTGATGGACCGTCGCCCCTTCCTCGACCAGCCGTTCCTCGACCTGCCCGCCCTGGGCGACGTCGAGATAGACGGTGGTCTCGGCTTGCACCGCGCCGGTGACGGGAATGTAGTCGCGGAAGGTGCCCTCGCTGACCGTCGCCAGGGTCAGATGGCTGCGCTCGACCCGCACGCTGTTGCGGCCGGCATGCAGCGTCCAATAGACGGCGACGGCAACCACCAACAGCAGGCCGGCGGCGTTGAGGGCCAGACGGGGCGTCAGCAGGCGAACCTTGACCTGACGGTCCATCGCCGGCGCGGCACGCGGCGCGCCGGCCGGCTCGCTTGCCAGCTTCTCCAGGCGCTTCGCCTTCAATTCCGCCAACCCCACCACATCCTCCGGCAACTGTGTTGGTGTGATAATACACCGGTGATGCGGTACAGCAAGTTAGTTTGTGGCCAAGACCTTCATTTTCGGTCATTCTGCGCCGATGACGAGCAAGCCATATGCCTGGGCCGAGGGAACGCCGATCTACCGGCAGCTGATGGAGCTGCTGCTGACGGGCATTCTCGACGGCACCTTCAAGGAAGGCGACATGCTGCCCTCGGTGCGGCAGCTGGCCAGCGACTATCAGGTCAATCCGCTGACCGTGGCCAAGGCGTTCCAGGAACTGGCCATCGAGGAACTGGCCGAAAAGAAGCGCGGCGTCGGGTTCATGGTCAAAGCCGGGGTGCGCCAGGCGGTGCAGCGGCGCGAAAAGGCCCGCTTCCTGCGCGAGGAATGGCCGCAGATCAAAGCGCGCATGGAGCGCCTGGGCATCGATCCCGCCGATCTCTTGAAGGAATGAGGCCCGAAGGCCTCACCCCAGCTTGTATTGGACCGGCACCACGAATTCGAGTTCGTCGCCGGTGACCGAGTCCGGCGGAGCCGGGAAAGGATCGGCGCGCTGCATCAGACGCGCCGTTTCCTCGTCCAGCAGAACATGCCCCGAGCCCTGTTCGATGCGGTAGGACAGCATGTGGCCGGCGCGGTCGATGCGGAACCGCACCATCACCACGCCGGCCTTACCCTGCCGCTTGGCATCGGCGGGGTAACGCTTGAGGCTGTTGAGATGGGCCATCAGCTTGGCCTGGAAGTCGAGTTCCTTATCTTCGGAACGGGCGGCCGGCGCGGGCGGCGGGGCCGGCGGCGGCAGCGTGATGGCATTGGGGCGGTCGAGCTTCGGCAAGACCGGCTTGGGCTGGTCCGCGACCTTGACCTCCGGCACGATCAGCACCGGTACGGTGACTTGCGGATGGGTCACCGCAGTGGCGATCGGCGGCAGCGGCTTGGTCTCCGGCTTGGGCGACGGCGCGTCGCGCAGCAGCTTGACCGGCACCGGCTCGGGCAGAACCGGCGGCAGCGCCGTATGCAGCGACAGCACGAACATCAGGGCCAGCGCCACATGGACCGCGATGGTCACCGACAGGCCGAGGACCTGGTTGCTTTTCGGACTCAAACTAGCATTCGTCATTCCGTCACCTTTATCGGTTCAGGTATCCGCCCACAGCCGCAAAAGCTGGTGGTAGTGCTGGGTCAGCGGGGTCACTTCGGGATGGTCGATCCGCTCGTGCGCCAGGCGCTGGATCGAATTGTCGAGGTCGAACAGCAGCTGGCGGCAGACATTGTCCCGCACCATGCTCTGCACCCAGAAGAACGAGGCGTAGCGCACGCCCCGCGTCACCGGCTCGACCCGATGCAGACACCCGGCCTCGTAGAGCAGCATCGAGCCGGCCGGCAGCTTGAACTTCGCCTCGCCGCCATCGCCATGCAGCACCAGCTCGCCACCGTCATAGCTGGCGGGATCGGCCAGAAAGACCGTCGCCGACAGATCGTTGCGCACCCGCAGCGGCGTGCCGGGGATGGCCCGGATGGCGCCGTCGATATGGTCGCCATAGGTCTCGCCCTCGCCGTAGCGGTTGAACAAAGGCGGCACCATCTTCAGCGGCAGCGCCGCCGAGACGAATCCCGGCGTGCGCTCCAGGCGGGCCATGATGATTTCGCCGAGGCGCCTCGCCAGCGGACCTCCCTCTTCGAGCTGGGCATTGTTCTTCTTCTGCCGCGACTGGTAGCCGGCGGTCACGCGGCCGTCCCGCCAATCGGCACCCGGCAGGGCGGAAGCGATCTCCGCCAGCTCCTCGGAATTCAGGAAGTTTTCGATGACGAGGTGCATCGCGCTCCTTACAGCCTGGCGTTCAGGGTGAACATCGCCGACCGCCCGGCGCCCGGCACCACATGGGACGGGTGAAGCAGGTCGATATAGTTTTCGTTGGTCAGATTGTTGACGTTGAGCTGCAGCGAGACGCCTTCGGTGATCGGCGCCTTGACCATGGTCGACAGGGTCCAATAATCCGGCGCCAGCTCCCAGAAATTGACGCCGCCGACCGCGCGTCCGGTGGTGTTGGCCCAGCGGTTGCCGACATAATTGGCGCCGAAGCCGCCCTGGATCTCATAGGGGAAGGTGTAGGTGGTCCAGATCGAGCCGGTATGCATCGGGGCATTGGCCAGGCGATGGCCGACATCGTTCTGCGGCGAGCTGATGATGTTGGTGAAGTCGTAGGAATAGCCGCCCTGAATCTGCCATTTGTCGGTGATCTTGCCGGCAAGCTGGAATTCGACGCCCTTGGAGACGCCGTCGCCGGCCAGGATCTGCAGGTTCGAATTGGTCGGATCGGTCTCGCGGATATTGTCCTGTTCGGTGTGGAACAGGGCGGTGGTGACCAGCAGTCGGTCGCCGAGGAACTGCCACTTCTCGCCGATCTCGTAGGTGGTGTTCTTCTCAGGATCGAGATTGACCGTGCTGGCCGCCAGGGTCAGCTGCTCGGCCGAGGGATTGAACGAGGTGCCGTAGGAGAAATAGAGCATCCCGGCTTCGCTCGGCTGCCACACCAAAGCGGCGCGCCAGCTCGGCAGGCTGTCGACATGATGGAGCGACAGAACCGCGGCGCCGGCATGGGTGACCGGATTGGCGAAGGTCTGCGAGAAATAATCGGCGTCGAAATGGTCGTAGCGGACGCCGAGGATGGTCTTGACCTGCGAGGTCAGCTGGATCTCGTCGAGCAGATAGGCGGCCAGGGTATTGGCGGTCGTGGTGGTCTGCGTGGCGTGATAGGTCACCGCGTTATAGGCGGCCGAATAATCGGGCGAGACCAGCGAGGTGGTGCTGTAGGGGCCGATGGTGGTGTTGCGGGTCGGGTCCGAGGTCTCGTGGATGAACTCGAAGCCGGTGATCACCTTGTGCTGGACCGGGCCGGTGCTGAAGCGGATGGTGCCGTCCAGCTGCTCGTCGAGCATGGTCTCGTCGCTGTTCCCGTAGATCTGGTTGCGCGAAACCGACAGCGCGGATAGCGGCGTGCCCGGCGCCACCAGCATGGTCGTGGCGCTGGCGCCCTTGCCGGCCGGCAGGTCGAGCTGCGGCTCGGTGATGCGGTAATTGCGGGTTTCGTTGTTGTAGCGCAATTGGTTGCTGATGGTGACCGAATCGTTCAGGTCGTGCTCGGCCCGGATGGTGGCGATGTCGTCATTGGTGCGCAGATAATCGCCATGCTCGAAGCCGTAGAAATTCGAGCGCGACACCGGCGCCGGCTCGGCGGTGGCGACCTTGGTGCCCGCCGGCGCCTCGTAGAGCCAGGGCAGGCCGTAATCGGGGATGTCGTATTCCGACTGATGGAAATAGCTGATGGTGACGCGGGTCAGGGTGCCGAGCCCGAGCGCCAGGGTCGGGGCGAAACCGAACCGGTTGCTCTCGGCCACGTCGCGGTCGGCGACGCCGGACTGGGTGCCCATGACGGTGACGCGCAGGGCGGCGCCGTCGCCGAGGGCGGTCACCGGCGTATTGACGTCGGCGGTCAGGCGCTTGGTGCCGTCGGTGCCGAAGCCCAGCGTGCCGGCCTCGAAGGTGGAGAGTTCGGCATGTTTGCTGCCGGTTTCGACGATGCCGCCGGTCGAGCCGCGGCCGAACAGGGTCGAGGCCGGGCCCTTCAGCACGTCGATCTGCTCGGTATTGAAGGGATCGCGATAGTAATTGCCGAAATCGCGCATGCCATCGAGATAGAGGTCGCTGCGGGCGGTGAAACCGCGGATGGTCAGATTGTCGCCCTGCGACCCGGATTCGCCCGCCGCCAAGCTGACGCCCGGCACATTGCGCAGCGCGTCGCGGGTGGTGGCCACGGCCTGGTCGTCGAGCAGCTGGCGCGACAGCTCGGTCGCGCTCTGCGGGGTCTCGGCGACCGGGTCGGGCAGCTTGCCGAGGGTGGTGTTCTCGACTTTATAGCCAGGATTGGCGCTCTGCTCGCCTTCGACGGACAAAGTGGGCAGCGTTACCGGATCGGCGGCGCCGGCCGCGGAAGCCAGCAGCAGGCCGAGGGCGGAAGGGGCCAAGGGAATAAGACGCGACGCTTTGGACATGGGAACTCCAGTCAGACGGTTAAGGCTGGCTGGCGTCCGGTCGGGCGCTCTGGCTGGCGGCTATGGGAAACGGGTTACTTGGTCAGGATCAGCTTGCCGGCGGCGGTAAGGCGCAGCCGGTATTCCTCGCCTCCATGCACGATGACGAGCTCCTTCCCGCCCTTCAGCAGCTGCTGGCTGTCGATGCGCGGCGGACGGACGGCCGTCGGCGCGGACTGGGGAAGAGAGGACATCGTCTCCACAAAATGCAATTGAGAATTGTTCGCAATAAACAATCTGGGGGACGGGGTGTCAAGCTGTTTTGTTACAGCCTGTTTCAGCGATGCGTCACCAGGTGGGAATGACGCTGCCGTTGAATTTGGACAGGATGAAGGCCTTGACCTCGGGCGAGCGGTAGATGCCGATCAGCTTCTTGATGCGCGGATCGTCCTGATGCTTGCGCGGCGCGGTCCAGATCAAGGCGAAGGGCGTGTCGGTGCCTTCGAGGATCATCGCGGTCCTGGGATCGAGCCCGGCCGGCAGGGCATAGCTCATATTGACCGCCGCCGCGGCCATGTCGTCGAGCGAGCGCGGCACCTGGGCGGCGTCGAGTTCGCGGATCTTCAGATGCTTGGGATTGGCGGTGATGTCGACCAGCGACGCGGTGGTGGTGACGCCATCCTTGAGCTTGATCAGGCCGGCCTGCTGCATCAGCAGAAGCCCGCGGGCCCCGTTCGAGGGATCGTTGGGAATGGCCAGGGTATCGCCATCCTTGAGGTCGCTCAGCGCCGTGATCTTGTGCGAATAGATGCCCATCGGAACGATGATGGCGGGGTCGAGCGGCACGATATCGTAGCCGCGGCTCTTGATGGCGTTGGTGAGATAGGGCCGGGTCTGGAACATGCTGACGTCGATGTCGCCATTGGCCATCGCCTCGTTGGGCAGGGCATAGTCGGTAAATTCGACGACCTTGACCTCCAGCCCCTGCTTGCCTGCCAGGGCGGCGACATAATCCATGATCTCGGCATAGGGTCCGACCGTGCTGCCGACCCGCAGCGGCGCCTCGGCCGCGCCCGCCGCCCCGGCGGCGAGCATCACCATCAAAGCAAGGCAGGCGCGGATAAGCATGGTTCCCGTCTCCGTTATTTGGCCGGCGGCTGCTGCGGCTGCGTGGCCAGGCTGGCCGCGTTATAGGCGCCGACCACCCGCGCCAGATCCTGGGCGAAGAAGGTCATCAGCGGCGCGATGAACTTGGTGTCCTCGAAATCCTTGACCATGTAGCTGTAATTGACGTTGAGCATGGCCTTGTTGTCGGTGTTGCGGACCGTGCGCATCGCTTTGACGAAGGTGGTCTTGTCATTGATCGTCTTCAATAGCGCGTCATTGACGATATTCTTGTCGTCGGTGAAGGCGACCGCGAGGGTGATCACACACACGTCGTCGCTCTTCACATTTTCGCATTTCGACAGCATCACCATGGCCTTGGCGCCATTGAGCCCGGTGCTGATGACGCCCAGCACGGCTTCGGGCAGTCCCGGCGGACGGGGCACCACCAGCGCCTGATAGCCGGCCGCCTGCAGCGCCGAGGTCACCGAGGCCAGCGACAGCTTGTTGCCGAACGTCACCGCCGTGTCGGCCGGCGGCTGGGCGCCGGCCGACGAGGCCAGAAGCATGGTGCCCAAAACGGCGGCGATCAGACCAGTGGCGATCAGTCTGGGGCACTTCATGATGCTCTCCTCATTGCTGGCAGTAGGGTTTGTAGTCATCGGGGCTGTTCGGGGTCTTGAAGCTCTCCTTCAGGAAACCCGACATGGTGGACAGATAGGCCGGAATATTCTTGGCATGGGTCAGGTTATGGCCTTCATCGGCGAAACGCGAGACCTGCAGCGATTTGCCGGCCGCCTTCATGGCCTGTTCGAAGGAATCGGTCTGCGACGCCCTCACGCGCGGGTCGTTGTCGCCCTGGAACGCCAGCACCGGCCGCTCGATCTTCTCGACATGGGCAAGCGGCGAACGTTCCCACTGGGTGGCGCGGTCGGGCGCGATATAGATGTCGAAGGTGGTCCTGAATTTCTGCGAGAAGGCCGGCATCTCCGCCAGCATGCTCGGCAGATCGACCGGCCCGTCCTGATCGACCCCGGCGACATAGAGCTTCGGCGTACGCTCCAGCGCCTCCAGCGTGGCATAGCCCCCATAGCTGCCGCCGATCACCGCGATACGGGCCGGGTCGGCCACGCCCTGGCGGATCGCCCAGCATACCGAATCGGTCAAATCGTCCTGCATCTTGCCGCCCCATTCGTGGCGGCCGGCATCCTCGAAGGCGCGGCCATAGCCGGACGAGCCCCGGTAATTGACGCGCAGCACCGCATAGCCCTGCAGGGCCAGCGACAAGGCGTTGAAATCGAAGCCCCACTCATCGCGAATCCAGGGCCCGCCATGCACATCGAGAATGGTCGGCAGCCCCTTCGGTTCCAAACCCGGCGGCAAGGTCAGATAGCCATGCAGGGTCAGTCCGTCGCGCGCCGGAACGGTCACCGGTACGGTCCTCGGCTGCAGCGCCAGCACCAGGGCCGAAGCCTGATGGAACAGCACCTGCGCCACGCCCTGCTTGCGGTCGACATAGAGCAGATTGCTCTCCCCGCCATCGGTGATGAACAGCAGCAGCAGCTTGCTCATCGACAGATCGAACGAGGTCTCCTTGAGGAAGGAGTGCAGCGGCAAGGGCACCGTGCCGAGCAGCCGGCGCAGCTCTGGATCATAGACCCGCAGCAACGGATAATCGGGCATCGACTGCACCAGAAGCGGCTTCCGGTCGGCATCGAACAGCACCATCTGGGTGTCGGAGGATTCGCCCGGCCAGCTTTCCAGCACTTTGCCGCTCTGCAGGTCGATATGCTGGATGGCGGCGACGTCGGACTGGTTGCGCATCAGCATCCAGGCGGTGCCGTCCGGACCGGGTTCGCTGGAGATCACGAAACCGTCGCCGGGACGGGTCGCCTCGCCATGCAGGTCGAAGGACTGCCATTGCGATTGTTGGGGCAGCTTGATCTCGAGCCACAGATGCCCGTTCTCCTTCGCGCGCACCCGCCCGAACAGGCGCCCCTTGAAGTCGGTCATCCAGGTCAGGGTGCCGGGGCTGGCCGGCTCGACCAGCTCGGCCTTGCGGCCGGAGGGTCCGACCTTATAAAGACTGAACTCCTGTTCGGACTCGAGATTGACGGCGACCAACGCGCTGCCGTCCGGGTTGTTGACGTCGATCAGCAGGACTTTCTTGCCGGGAAACGGCGTCAGATCGACCGGCGGCGCGGCCGGATTGGCGCTGTCGAACGACAGCAGATGCTCACGTTCGCCGCCTGTCGGATCGGACATCAGCATGATATGGCGGTTGTCCCCCGCCCAATGCGGCAGGCTGGGGCGCGGTACTTCCGGCAGGGTGACGACCCGGTCGCCATAGAGATCGCGGAAGAACAGCTGCTTCTCGTCGCCGTGATAGGACATCCACAGCAGCCTGGTCCCGTCGGGGCTGAGATCGAACCCTTCGATGGCGAAAGTCTGCGCCTCGACGATGGGCGGCGGAACCGCCGCCAGCAGCCAGCCCGGCGACATCAGCGGCAGGAGGATGAAAAACCGGAAAAACCCACGCACGGCAGAAACAATCCCTCCTTGCACCGCACCAAAACTATACGCTCCCCACGGGCGCTTCAATCACGCGATCACAAAATGGCCACACCTCCTTTGCGATCCGCCGCTCTTGCCCGATTTACAGACGCGGCCCGGCGGCGGAGTATCGTCGCCAGAGATGACGATGCCCCCCGACAATCCCGTGACCGACGCCGAACGCTTCGCCCTGCTGATCGGCACCGTTGCCGACTACGCCATCTACACGCTCGATCAGCACGGGCGGATTGCCAGCTGGAACACCGGCGCCGAGCGGCTGTTCGGCTGGAGCGCGGCCGAGATGACCGGCCAATTCTTCGGTCTGCTCTTCACCGAGCAGGACCGCGCCGCCGGCTTTCCCGAGGAGATGCTGGACCATGGCCGCCGCCTCGGGCGCTACGACGTGCCGGTCTGGCGGAGACGCAAGGATGGCCGGCCGATACGCTGTCACACCGTGCTGCAGGGAACCCGGACCGCGACCGGCGAAACCGCCGGGTTCGCCGTGATAACGCGCGAATTCCGTGAGTCCTCCGAACCCGGAGCGCAGATCCTGCGCACCCTGATCGAGGGCGTGGTCGATTACGCGCTCTATCTGCTCGACCCCGGCGGCATCGTCAGCAGCTGGAACCCCGGCGCCGAACGCCTCAAGGGCTATAAGGAGACCGAGATTCTCGGCCGGCATTTCGAACGCTTCTATACCGAGGCCGACCGCGATGCCGGCGTACCGGCGCGCACCCTGGAGGTCGCCGCGACCGAAGGACGTTTCGAAGCCGAGGGCTGGCGGGTGCGCAAGGACGGCTCGCTGTTCTGGGCCAATGCGGTGATCGACGCCATCCGGGACGAGGGCGGCACGCTGATCGGTTTCGCCAAGATCACCCGCGACATCACCGAGCGCCGCGAGGCGCAGATCGCTTTGCAGGAAGCGCAGACCCAGCGCGCCCACGCGCAGAAGATGGATGCGCTGGGTCAGCTGACCGGCGGGGTGGCGCATGATTTCAACAATCTGCTGATGGTGGTGAACGGCCATATCCACGCCTTGAAATCGCGCGTCGGCACCGAACCGCGGATCGTGCGCTCGATCGAGGCGATCGAAGCCGCCGCGCGGCAGGGCAGTACCCTGACCCGTCAGTTGCTGGCCTTTTCGCGCCGCCAGCCGTCCAATCCTACCGTGATCGCGCCCGCCGAACATATCGAGACGGTGCGGTCCATGCTGACCGGCGTGCTGCCGGGATCGATCGCCCTGACCGTTTCGATCGCCGCCGACATCTGGCCGATCAAGGTCGATGCCGGCGAACTGGAACTCGCCCTGGTCAATCTGTTCCTCAATGCCCGGGACGCCATGCCCGACGGCGGCGCCCTGACGCTGACGGCGGAAAATCTCGTGCTGGGCCGCCGCGATACCGCCGCCGGACTCGAAGGCGACTTCGTCGGCCTGCGGCTGACCGACACCGGCCAGGGCATCCCGCCCGACATCATCGACCGGATCTTCGAGCCCTTCTTCACCACCAAGCCGCAGAACAAGGGCACCGGCCTCGGTTTGTCGCAGGTTTACGGCTTCGCCCATCAGTCGGGCGGCACCATCACCGTCGACAGCGTGCTCGGCCGGGGCACGGCGCTCACCCTGTTCCTGCCCCGCAGCCGCGAGATGCCTGAAAAAGACCGGACAGCCGGACCGCCGCCGCCGGCGGGCGGCTCCATCCTGCTGGTCGAGGACAATCCGGCGGTGGCCGAGGTCACCGCCTCCATGCTCGATCAGGCCGGCTATCGCTCACGCCAGGCCGGCAACGCGGAAGAAGCCTTGCAGGTGCTCGAATCCGAGACTTTCGATCTGGTGGTCAGCGACATCACCATGCCCGGCCATCATGACGGATTGGCCCTGGCCCGGCTGCTGCGGCGCCTGCGCCCCGAGCTTCCCGTTCTGCTGGTGACCGGCTATAGCAGCCGCGCGGCGGAAGCCGCGGGCGAGTTCGCGGTGCTGCGCAAACCCTTCCAGCTGGACCAGCTGATCCAGGCCGTCGCTAAAGTGCGATCGGTTGCGGCGGCGGCGTCTTCTGCGCCAGGACCTGCTCGATGACGGTCAGCAGCTTGGTGCGGTCGACCGGCTTCTCGATATAGGCCGACACGCCCGAGGAAAAAGCGGCATCGTAATCCTCCCACGAGCGGCGCGCGGTCAGCGCGACCATCTTGACATGCCGGGTGGCCGGATCGGAGCGGAACAGCTCGGCGATCTTGAAGCCGCTCTGGCCGGGCAGGCCGAGATCGAGCAGCACCAGCGACGGCGGCGCGCGCCGCGCTTCGGCCAGTCCGCTCTCGCCGCTGCTGGCGGTGCGCACCTTGCAGCCGGCGCCGCCCAGCAATTCCTCGATCAGGCTCCGCGTCGGCGCGTCGTCCTCGATGACCAGGATATCCGCATTCCAGGTGCGCTTGCCCTGGATGCAATTGCGCCCCGCGGCCTTGGCGTCGAGCAGCGCCGCCTCGACCTGTTCGATCAACGCTTCCGCCTCGCCCCGCCGCGGATCGGCGGCGGCGATGCCGAAGCTGAGCGTCACCACCGGCGCGGTCGGCGACTCCGCGTGCGGCAGGGCCAGCTTGGCGACGGCCTTCTGCAGCTTGAGGGCCATCTGCTGGGCGCCTTCGATATCCTGTTCCGGCAGCAGGGCGACGAACTCCTCGCCGCCGAAGCGGGCGAACAGGTCGCCGGGCCGCCGGAAGCAATGGGCGGCGGCCGCCGCCACCGCCTTCAGGCAATCGTCGGCGGCCTGATGGCCATAGCGGTCGTTGAAGGAACGGAAATGATCGATATCTCCCAGGATCACCGCGACCGGATCGCCGCTGCGGCTGCCGCGCCGCCATTCGTGCGCCAGCGCCTCGTCGAAGCGGCGGCGGTTGGCGATGCCGGTCAGGCCATCGGTCAAGGCCAGGTTGCGCAGTTGCTCCGATCGCCGCTTGAGCTTGAGATGCAGGCGCACCCGCGCCCGCAGCGCATCGTCGCCGATCGGACGGGCGATGAAATCGGCCACGCCGGCCTCGATCGCCGCGGCTTCATCCGTGCCGGCACCCGGCTCGGTCACGAAGACCACCGGCATCTGACGCGTGGAGGGGCTTTTCTTCAGGCTTTTGCAGATCGCCAGCCCGTCCGGCTCGGGATCGAGCAGGATCAGATCCGGCTCCTGCCCGGCGACGATGTCGAGGGCGGTCTTGCCGTCTCTGGCGAACAGCACCTCATGCTCGTCCTTGAGCGCCGCATTGAGGGCCTGCAGGGTGGCCGCCGACTTGACGGCCAGCAGAATCGTGCCCGGCGCGTCGGCGGTGTCGCGGCGCTTCATCGCGCGGCTCCCGCCAGCTTTTCATAGGCGCCGGCGAAATCGAGTTCCTCGACCGCCGACAGAACGTCATCCGCCTTTTCCCGGCCCATCTGTTGAACCAGAAACGTCTCGCATTCCTTGATCACGTCCAATGCCCTCAGATTATTGGTCTTGAGAAAATCGAGCAGCGCCGGCAGCGCCGCGGCGCCCTGTTCGTCACCCGCCGCCGCGGGAGCCAGCTGCGCCGCGATGCCTTCCGCCGCCTGGCGCACATCGGCGAGCGCCCGGTCGACTTGGTCGGGAAAACCGGCCAAGGCGTTCATCCCGCTTTTTTTCAGAAGATCTTCGGCCTCGCCGGCCAAAGATGCCATGGCGGCGGCGCCGACACTGGCGGCCGAACCGCGCATCTGATGCAGCAGCGCGGCGGCCTCGGCGGCGTTCTCCGCCGCCAGCGCGGCCCGCAAGGCGGCACCGCGCGAGACGCTGGCCTCGATGAATTGCGGAAGAAGACGGCCCAGCAGCGGCAGATTGCCGTCGAGGCGCGTCATGGCGTCGGTCAGATCGATGGCCGGCCGGCCAGCGAGGGGAATCTGCGTCGGACTCACGATGCGAAACGCCACCTTTCCCTAAGCCACCCGATCCTACTACAGAAGCGGGAAGAAGTCGTAATTGCGATAGATCAACGCCCTGCCCGTCCCTATAGTTTTTTCTCCCGCCAACCTCCGTTCCACGAGGTCACCATCATGCGCCGCCGTTTAGCACTCGTCCTGGGCCTTCTCGCAGCGGGAGGCGCCTCGGCAGCCGACGGCTATTACCGCTTTCCGGCACTCGCCGGCGACAGTGTGATCTTCACCGCCGAGGGCGATCTGTGGAGTGCGGCGGCCAGCGGCGGGCACGCGATCCGGCTGACCACCCATGCCGGGCAGGAAACCAACGCCGCCGCCTCGCCCGACGGCAAGCTGGTCGCCTTCGCCGCCGCCTATGACGGCCCGGTCGAGGTCTATGTGATGCCGGTATCGGGCGGCACGCCCAAGCGCGTCACCTTCGACGGCGGACGCGACACCCCGATCGGCTGGACGCCGTCCGGCGAGGTTCTCTATTCGCTGCAAAGCCCCGACGGCCCGAACGGCCAGCGCGAAGTGGCCGCCGTCGACCCGGCCTCGCTGAAGCGCCATGTGCTGCCGCTGGCCGACATCACCGACGCGGCGGTCTCGCCCGATGGCAAGACACTCTATTTCACCCGCTTCGGCCTGCCTTATTCCAACGATAATGTCCGCGCCTATCGCGGCGGGCTGCTGTCGCGCCTGTGGCGCTTCGATCTGTCCGGCGCCAAGGAGGCCGAGCCGCTGCCGGCGCCCGACCAGCCCTCGAACGAGCGCCTGCCGATGATCTCGGGCGAGCGGCTCTATTTCGTGTCCGACCGCGACGGACGCGACAATCTGTGGTCGATGAAGCTGGACGGGACCGACCGCAAGCCGTTGACGAAGCACGCCGATTTCGCCGTGCGCGGCGCCAGCCTGGGCAAGGGCCGCATCGTCTATCAGCTGGGTGCCGACCTGCATCTGTTCGACATCGCCACCGGCGCCGACAAGGCGATTTCCCTCGATTTGACCTCGGACTTCGCCCAGGAACATCCGCATCTGGTCAAGCACCCGCTCGACTTCTTCGAAAGCGCCGGCTTCGCCCCCAATGGCGAGCGGGTCGCGGTCACCGCGCTGGGCCATGTGGCGCTGATGGGAACCGGGTCGCTGCGCCGCATCGACATCGCCGCCGGCAGCGAGGACCGCCTGCGCCATCCGGTGGTCAGCCCGGACGGGCGCTGGGTCTATGCGGTGATGGAGACCGGCGATGCCACCGAAATCTGGCGCTTCGCCGCCGATGGCGGGCCCGAGCGCAAGCAACTGACCCATGATGCCGCCGGCTGGCGCGACGCCTTGTGGCTGTCGCCCGACGGCAAGCAGCTGGCCCACGCCACGCGCGACGGCAAGCTGTTCCTGCTCGACATCGACAAGGGCGACAACAAGCAGATCGACAGCGCCGACGCCGCCGATCTCGGCGCGCTGGTGTGGTCGGCCGACAGCCGCCACTTCGCTTATACGCGCTCGGACAGCACTGTCGAACGCACGCAGCTGTTCCTGTATGAGCCGGCCACTCACACGAAGCAGCGCCTGACCTCGGACCGTTACGAATCCGACGCCCCGGCTTTCACGCCGGACGGCAAATGGCTCTATTTCCTGTCCGACCGCACCTTCGCCAGCCGCAACCACGCGCCGTGGGGCGACCGCAATATGGGCCCCTATTTCGATCGCCGCGCCAAAATCTACGCCCTGGCCTTGCAGGATGGCCTGCGCTTCCCCTTCCTGCCCAAGGACGAGCTGCAAAAGAAGGACGACAAGAAGAACGACAAGAAGGATAAGGCTCCCGCCGCCATCCAGTGGAACGGTCTGGCCAACCGCCTGTTCGAAGTCCCGCTCGAAGCCGGCAATTACTCTGCGCTGGCCACCGACGGCAAGCGGCTCTACCTGCTGGAAAGCAAGGACGACAGCAAAAGTCTGATCTCGCTGCCCATCGACGACAAGGAAGCCAAGCCGGCCGAATTCCTGCCCAAGGTCGCCGACTTCGCCCTATCCGCCGATGGCGGCAAGATGTTCGTGCGGCGCGGGGCGCCAGAGGGCAAGCCGGGCGACATGCTGATCGTCGAGACCGGCGAGAAGGCTCCGTCCGATCTCGGCAAGGCCACCATCCATACCGGCGATTGGAGCCTGGAGATCGATCCCAAGAAGCAATGGCTGCAGATGTTCGCCGATTCCTGGATGATGCACCGCGAATTCTTCTATGACGCGAAGATGCACGGCGCCGACTGGACAGCGGCCAAGGCGAAATTCACCCCGCTGGCCGAACGCGTCACCGACCGCGACGAGTTGAACGACGTTCTCGGCCAGATGAGCGCCGAGATCGGCGCACTGCATTCGCAGGTCCGCCCGGGCGATGTGCGCGCGGCGCAGGACACGCCGCAGGCCGGCTTCCTCGGCGCCCTGTATGAGCGCCAGGCCGATGGGTACCGCATCGCCCACATCTTCCGCACCGATCCCGAGGTTCCCAGCGACCGCGCGCCGCTGGCCCAGCCCGGCGTCGACGCCCGGGAAGGCGACGTGATCACCGCGGTCAATGGCCGCCCGGTCAACGACGCCGCCGACATCGCCGAACTGCTGGCCAATCAGGCCCGCAACCCGGTGCTGCTGACCCTGAAGCGCAACGGCAAGGAAGTCCGCACGATCGCCACCGCCATCGATGCCCGGCGCAACGATTCGCTGCGCTATGGCGATTGGGAGGAGGAACGCCGCGCCAAAGTCGAAAAGGCCGGCGGCGGCAAGATCGGCTATCTCCATCTGCGCGCCATGGGCCCGGACGACATCGCCACCTTCGCCCGCGAGTTCTATGCGCAATATGACCGCGACGGGCTGATCATCGATGTCCGCCGCAACAATGGCGGCAATATCGACAGCTGGGTGATCGAGAAGCTGCTGCGCCGCACCTGGGCGGTGTGGCATCCGCGCGGATCGAAGCAGCATCCCGGCAATATGCAGCAGACCTTCCGCGGCCATCTGGCGGTGCTGATCGACGAGCGGACCTATTCGGATGGCGAGACCTTCTCGGCAGCGATCAAGGCCCTGAAGATCGCCCCGCTGATCGGCCGCAAGACCGCCGGCGCCGGCGTCTGGCTGAGCGACGACAATCCTCTGGTCGATTTCGGCCGCGCCCGCGTCGCCGAGATGGGCCAGTTCGCCTATGCCGACGGCAGTCAGCTGGTCGAAGGCAAGGGCGTCGAGCCCGATATCGACGTCGAAAACCTGCCGAATGCGACGTTCAAGGGCGCCGACGCGCAGCTCGACCGCGCAATCAAGCTGTTGGTCGAACAATTGAAGAATGAGCCGGTGAAGCCGCTGTAACGTCTTCCGTCCAAAAAACCATAACCAAGGGGTCCGTATGAATTTCCTCCTCGATCGCCGCCAGTTCCTCAAAACCGGCGCAAGCGCGGCCGCCATCGCCGCCCTTCCCGCCGCCGTGGCCACCGGCGCCGCCAGTGCCGCCGCCGGCGCTCCCGAAGGCTTCAAGGCCGATCTGGACGCCTTCGCCGACGAACTGATCAAGCTGTCGCCGGAAACCGCCACCTCGCTCGGGCTCGACAATGGGAAATATGCCGCGCTGAAGGCCAAGCTGTCCGACCTGTCGCCAGCCGCCGACAAGGCCTGGGCCAATGAAGCCGCGTCGATCAAGAAGCGCCTCGGCCAGATCGACCGCGCCCGGCTGTCGCCGGCCGACCAGCTGCGCTATGACACGGTCGGCTATGCGGCGGACCGCGCCAAGGAAGGCACCGCCTTCTTCTATGGCGGCGGCGCCGGGGCCGGCTGGTCGGGCGGCGCGCAGCCCTATGTAATCAGCCAGCAGGGCGGCGCCCTGTCGCAAGTGCCGGAATTCCTCGATTCCCAGCACCAGGTCCATACCAAGGAAGATGCCGACGCCTATCTGGCGCGCGTCTCCGCCTTCGCCAGGCAACTGAGCCAGGAAGCCGAGCGCATCGCCGCCGACGCCGCCAAGGGCGTCGCGCCGCCGGATTTCGTCGCCGCCACCACTCTCGGCCAGCTCAAGGGCTTCCGCGAGACTCCGGCCGCCCAGCAGCGCCTGGTCTCGTCCCTGGCCGAGCGCGCCGAAAAGGCCGGCCTGAAGGGCGAATGGGCCGCGCATTGCACCAAACTGGTCGAGAAGGAAGTCTATCCGGCCCTCGACCGCCAGATCGCCGCCTTCACCGCCGCCACCGCCAAGACGGCGCCGGGCGCCGGCGTGCAGCGCCTGCCCGACGGCGACGCCTTCTATGCCTGGGCGCTGCGCCTGGGCACCACCACCACCTTGTCGCCCAAGGAAATCCACCAGCTCGGCCTCGACCAGAATGCCGAGCTGAAATCGCGCATGGACGCGCTGCTGAAGAAGCAGGGCCTGACCGAGGGCTCGGTCGGCGACCGCGTGCAGGCGCTGAACAAGGATCAGCGCTTCCTCTATCCGGACACCGACCAGGGCCGCGCCGATCTGATCGCCTATCTCAATGAATGCGTCGCCAAGATCCGCCCGACCCTGACTCAGTTGTCGCATCTCGGTCTGAAGGCCGATCTGCAGATCAAGCGGGTTCCGCCGGACATCCAGGATGGCGCGCCACTCGGCTATATGAATTTCCCCGCGCTCGACGGCAGCCGTCCGGCGATCTATTACGTCAATCTCAAGAGCACCAATCTGTGGCCGAAATATCAGCTGCCGACGCTCACCGCCCATGAAGGCATCCCCGGCCACACCTGGCAGGGCGCCTATCTGGCCGAGCATCACAGCGAGATCCCGCTGATCTCGTCGCTGATGGGCTTCAACGCCTTCGTCGAGGGCTGGGCGCTCTATGCCGAGCAGCTGATGGACGAGCACGGCCTCTATGCGGACGATCCGTTCGGCCAGATCGGCTATCTGCAGGCCCAGCAATTCCGCGCCTGCCGCCTGGTCGCCGACACCGGCCTGCATGCGATGGGCTGGAGCCGCGAGCAGACCGTGCAGTTCCTGACCGGCGAAACCGGCAAGGGCACGGGTGCGATGACCAGCGAGACCGACCGCTATTGCGTCGCGCCCGGCCAGGCCTGCGGCTACAAGATGGGCCACAACGAAATCCTGCGGCTGCGCGCCAAGGCCATGACCGCCCTGGGTGCCAAGTTCGATCTGGCGGCCTTCGACGACGCCCTGGTCAAGACCGGCGGCGTGCCGCTGACGGTGCTGTCGACCGCGGTGGATGCCTACATCGCCGACGCCAGCAAAGGCTAAGGACGGTCCAGCAGACGCGCCCGCAGCGCGTCGATAAAAGCCCGGACACGAAGCGGCATATGGGCGCGGGTCAGAAAAACCGCCCATATGCCGAGTTCGGCCGGCTCCGCATCGGCGAGAACGATATTTTTGAGCTCCCCGCGCTCGATCTGCTCGCGCACGTCCCAATAGGTCATCATGGCGATGCCGGCACCGGCGATGCAGGCCGCCCGGACCGCATCGACCGTGCTGGCCGACAGGGGACCGCTGACCCGAATGCGGTCCAATCCGCCGTTCCGCTTGAACGGCCAGCTCTCCATCGCATGAAGCCTGATGCAGGCATGCGACGACAGCTCGCCTGTCGTTGCCGGCGCGCCGGACCGGGCGATATAGGCGGGCGACGCGCACAGCGTATAGGGATTATCGGCCAATCTGGTCGCGATCAGGTCCGAAGGCTTCATCGGCGCGACGCGGATAGCGACGTCCAATCCGGCCGACGCGATATCCATGACGCCGTCGCTCAGAGTCAAATCGACGCGCAGCGCCGGATGGTCGGCGATCAGCCCGGCCACCACGGGAACCACCACCGAGTGGCCGATGACGTTCGGCGCGGTGATCCTCAGCACGCCGGAAAGGCCCGAGACGCCCGAGGCCACCGATTCGATCGCCGAGTCGCGCGCTTCGAGCATGGCGACGGCGTGCGGCAGGAAGGCCTCGCCTTCCGCCGTCAGCGAAAGCGACCGTGTCGTGCGGTGGAACAGCCGCACGCCGAGTTCGGCCTCGAGCGCCGCCAGCCTGCGGCTCACCAGCATCGGCGTCGCGCCCAAGGAGCGGGCCGCCGCCGACAGGCTGCCGGCCGAGACGATGGTGCGAAACAGGGCGATATCCGCGAGATCCATACTTTAACGATAATTGATAAAGTTCTTAGCGAACAGCCCAACTTCTGCTCATTTGACACAAGAGTTAAATCCTTAGGCAACAAGCGACGCATCGCCGCTTAGCCCGGATTTCTCAAACCCTTGACGCTGGCACGGAGGAAAAAATGGCGACAGGTCAGGCGCCGGAGGCAGCCAAGCCTGGCTGGCTTGGCAACGACGGC